>Ga0075122_10000194_pt1 | contig 50051 bp, 37 predicted proteins | sample AntAceMetag02UKB_FD_69790 | JGI IMG/M metagenome (GOLD analysis project Ga0075122, IMG submission 69790) | Saline lake microbial communities from Ace Lake, Antarctica - Antarctic Ace Lake Metagenome 02UKB | ecosystem: Environmental > Aquatic > Non-marine Saline and Alkaline > Saline | place... | reverse complement strand
GTGTATTGTAAATGATTAGTTACTTAGTAGGTAGGGGGTGAGTTTTTTACTCCCAAAACTTTTTGTTACTTTTTGGTTACAAAAAGTAAAGGCACTATACTGGCGGTGGAGATAAAAGGATATTAGAACCAATGATGAAGGTTTTATATAACAAAAATACCCTTATTTCAAGGGTATTTTTGTTTGCTCATCACATAGCTATAAGCCGAATTTTGTATCCCGACTAAGTCGGGATGACGACAATTTCTCTAGGCTAGATATTGCTATCTAGCTCAAACGAGCTAACTTTTCCAATCCACTCAACTTCATTCACTCAAAACAAGCTTTATGGCTTGCCCTGAGCGAACGAAGTGAGTCGAAGGGCTACTCTTTCTTCCAGGTAAGAATTTAGCCGTTTCACCCCCTATGTTACCATAAGGATTCGCCCCGTCATTCGACGGGGCGCCTCAACCTTTTCAGGTTTCGGCGTCACTGCTCGCATCTCAAGTCTCACGACCGACGGGCGTTACCCGCTACCTTTTTATCCAAGATATAAAATCTAAATGAAAGTCCGGACTTTCCTCTCCTAAACACAAGGTCTGGGAGCTGTCATCCACTATGTAATAAGCTAAAGTATTATAACATAAAAAGACCCCATTGTCAACCCTGCACCACACAGTGTACAGGATAAAGGTCTTTTATTAGTGCTCAGGAGAGGATTTGAACCTCCACAGGGTTGCCCCTACTAGCCCCTCAAGCTAGCGCGTCTACCGTTCCGCCACCTGAGCATTATATTAAATTTTAAAATTCTAATTTCTAAATTGATTCAAAATTCAAAATTCAAAATTTTCTCTCACGCCCTACCACCATCTGAATCCGTTTCCTAGCTAGCTTAATTTTAATCTTTGTTTCCTTAGACTGTTTACCATCGGCCTCAACCACAAATGGCTTCCTAGAGCTAACTAACATCTCTTGAAAAGGAAAAATACTTGGATCTTCATATTTTTCTTTGAATATTCCCCTACCAGATACTGGGCGAAGAAAAGCCTCTAACTTACCATCTTGAGGGTGAATTACATGAATCTTTGAACCCTTTCCTTTCCACTCAAATGGCTGTAAATTACAGACCACCAACTCTACCTTATCTTTTGTAGAGACTTTAAATTTTTCATCATACTCTATTGTAATTTTACTTGGTGGAATATGAAGCTTAGACACAAAATATCTATTGTTAAACCAACCGACATCTAATTTTACTTTCCTACGCTTGGATAAAACATCGCAAGCATCCACACCAACTGGAATACCCAAAACTTCTGCTATTTGATTGTCTGATCCTAGAGGTAGAAAACCAAATAAAACATCGCAGGTTGCTGCCCGCGATAGTACATGTCCAAAAGTAGCATCATTACCAACTATTATAATACCTGAAACACCTTTTTTGATCTCATCTTCTATAATAGCTTTTGAGTCTGTAAAGTTCTGCAGTCGAATTATCTTACCTGCAATACCAAAATCTGTCAACCTTGTCTCCATTGATTTGACGGTTGAATCATACTTTTTTTGACGCAAAAAATTGTCATAAAGATAAACATACATACGGCGGTACTTTCTTTAAAAACCTCTTCTTTTATTATTACTCAGCCGCCTTTTCTTCTCCTACAGCTTTAGACCTAGTACGACCCAAGCTTATTCTTTTTTTGTCTTGTTTATCAGAGCCCTCATCCTTTAAACTTACACCTTTCATTACTATCTTTCCGTGTATCAATGCCCCCGGAGCCACACTTAAAATGCTACAATTAACATCGCCTTGAACCTGGGCTGTTTCAGTCAATTCCAATCTTTCTGCCACTTTTACATTACCTTTTATACCTCCGGAAACTACAGCATTACCAGCATTCACATTAGCAAAAATCTTGGCTCCGTCTTCTACTGTCAACATTTTACTAGTTTTTACACTACCAGAAACGATTCCCTTTACCACTATATTACCCTCGGAAGCAAAATCACCCTCAACTTTTACAGAAGGTCCTACTACTGTCTCGACATCATCATGTGTTGCCTTTTGTCTTTCCTCTTGGTTTGGTTGATAGGCTTTTTCTGAAGAAGGTTTTTGAAACATAACTTTGTCTTTTTAAAAATTATTGTATATATATAATACAATACTTTGATTAATAGTTCAAGTAGCTATTATTTTATGTTTTTATTGGCTTTTTTGACTGATTTTTTGCCATATGGTAGCCAAAATCCAAACTCACTGCCCTTGCCAAGCCCAGAACTCTTGGCCCAGACGTGCCCACTATGAGATTCGATAAATTTACGACAGACATACAATCCCAAACCTGTACCAGTAACATTGGTACCTTCAACATTTTTGCCACGATAAAATTTTTGAAAAAAATTGGCATCATCTTCCTTTCCAAAACCAAAACCTTTATCTTTCACCCTGATAGTAATACCTCTTTTTTCTTTTTCTGAAGAAATAACTATGGAGCCTTTGTTGCTGTACTTTATAGCATTGTCTACAAAATTAAATATCACATGACGAACTTTCTCTTCATCCATATTTATATTAACAAGGTTTTTTTGTGGTTTCCATACAAGTTTGAGACCACTATCTTGAGCGCGTGAACTGAGTTCTTTTACCACGCCTTCTGTCAATTTATTTAAATCTTTGTCAGCAAAAGAAAACTTTGTCCGTCCTTGTTCAATACGAGTAATATCCAAAAATTCATCAACAAGCTTTACCAGATGCTCGTTACTATCATTCATTACATCTAAAATCTCGTTTGTCTTTTTTGTTATACCTCCATAAGCACCGTCTTGAATTAATTCGATATATCCCTTGGCAATAGAAAGGGGTGTACGAAGTTGATGCGATGCGATTGATAGGAAGTCTGTTTTTTGCCTGTCAATTTCCTGAAGACGAAGATTGGCTTTTTCTAGGGAGTGAGCTAAGGTGGTAACTTCTTCACGACGGTTTATTTCTGTGCGCACAGATTTTACTAATAAAACTCCAAAAATAGCAACTATGACAGAAAAAATTGTACGAACAATAACATCCCAGATGGTTTGAGAAAAGAATATTTGCATCACCATAAAAAATTCTGCCAAACCAACCAGTATCTCTGTTACAATAACTTTGGTGCCAAAAAGGTGGTGTTTACCAAGAGCATAAAACAACATTAATGGAAAAATTAAACCCGTAACATATGTGAAAGGAAATTTTGTATCAATACCATAAGCAAACAAGTAGGTCAATCCTCCAATAAATATAACTATTGAAAAAGAAAGCGCTACATAAATAATTTGTGATTTGAGTGCCTTTTCTTTTACCTTTTGATAGTATCTCCACAAATTAACACCGGCCACAATTTCCATTGCGAAAAAATAAACCATAAAAACAGTATGGAGTATTTTAGCCTGGGTATGTACACCCCAAGAATAATAGTGTAGACCGTCTACAAAATAAGGAGTACGACTGAGTATCAAAAAAACAAAAGCTAGAAAATAATTAACTCTTAGTAGAGCTTTTTGTTGTCCCACACGACCAGTAAAGAGTAAACTGAAGTGATGCATAAAGGCTGGCATAAAAACCACACCGATATATATAAATCTGTCCCAAAAAACTGCAGCAACTTCATTATCACGCAAAGCAAACATCATGAAGGTACCGAACAACCAAAAAAACATACATACATTGAAACCGAAAAGTAACTGGGACATCCTAGATTTTGGATCATGAAAAATCACAAATAATCCCAAGAAGACAACAAAGATTGCACAAGTCAAAGGTAATATAGAATAAATATTTATAATCATAAGAATATATTATTTCTTATATTATATCACAAAACACAGCGCCCTGGAACCGAATGGTCCAGGGCGAGTAATTTGAGTACACATCTCCATTGCAGAAATGCGATCTACAGGCACTCTAGAGAGCCTTAGTTGTCACGATTGCGGGCGACGAATTCCCGCACTTCCCTGTGAGACACGGGGACGTCGAATGACACTGGCGGTTGGGGCCCAAGCCCCACAAGAGCACAGTGTCGATCACACCAGTCTACTTCTCCAAGCGGAAAAGCCTGACCAACCAGATGACCGTGCCATCCAAAGGCAGAGCGAGTGATTGTCTCACCCTTACAACCCCAGATGATCCTATCTCCTCCAGCACCCACGTCCAGAATATTTACTCCGGCGATGTCACCAAAGTTTCTGGGAACAACCACCTGACTGAACTCACCGCAGCCCGTGGTGAGAACCAAACGATCCTGCCAGTTGTGGCCTGGTTGACAAGCCGCAGGCGTGGTCAAGTCCAGGATCAATGTCCCAGGGAGGACATGATCCGGAAGCATTGGAGCCCCCGAGGTAGCCACGATCACCAGCTGACTCCTATGGTCTTTGCAGGCCGTGGTATTGTCCTGGTGGATCAGAACTTCTGTCGCCTGATGCTTCGGTACAAGACCGAAAACACTCGTAGCCAAACGCTCGAGACGCTCTCGATTCTTGATCTCCCCTTCCTTGTCCTCTCTGCCAATGAGTGTAATCTGGCCGGCTTCCAGAGCAACAAGAGCGCGTGAGATAACGGCCCCGATAGCACCATAGGCACCGAGGACAGAAACGCGAAATCCAGGGGCAACACCGGCCAAACGAATGGCCTGACGCAACAGACCCACCGGTCCAGCATCACCATGAGTAGTGGATAGCTGATCCTGCAAGTCAGGATGTCGCTCCAAGAAACGTACACCGTGATTGGTGGCAACCTTGGTGTAGGCACCCCAACCAATTGTCAGCGGAACACCATCAGCCTGGGCCTCAGACAACGCTAGCAAAGCACCAGCCTCAACCCACCGGTAGGCAGTATCGTCATCGCGCTTCAATGCTCTTTTCAGAAACACCGAGGCATTCTCCATAACGACATAAAAGTCGCACCATACCGGTTCTGCGCCCGAATGTGCCGGTGGCACAACGGGGAAAGAGAGCCATGGCAAGATTCCTGGATTGTCACTCCCAGATTCCGGCCACTCGATACCATACTCCTCAGCCCTCTTCTGCATAAGAACAGTACTGAGATGTCCAACTTCATTAGCGTGAGCGAAAAATGCCACTCGTCGCCAACTTCTTTCCGTCCAATCGCCCGGACGACGGGGCATAAACACTCTACTCATATTCACTCCTTTACCGCCGTAACGGAAAATTGGAAGGTACATTACCCTCATTCTAGACAAAAAAATGACCAAAATGAGAATAACGTAATATTTAATCAATAAAAAAACACTAATATCAACCCGAATTCACACTAACTCACACGAAATTAGCATTGATTCGCATTAAGATTAGTGGTCTACATTTCCTCTACTGTATCTATTGTTAACAATTTCAACGATTTTGTCAAGACCTGCCCAACCGAGATACTTAAAATTAGCCTAACATTAGCCAAATCTTGATCTTCTACATTCAAAATACTATGCTTATTATAAAAATCATTAAATGCCTGAGCCAAGTCAAAACAATACCGAGCAATTGTAGATGGATTGTAATTTTCCAAAGCTTTTTTTACTACTTCACCATACTCACCCAACAACATTAATAATTTTTTCTCTTCAATTTCTTTTAATAAAGAAAAGTCTTCTTTTCCTTTTGTGCTATCCCCTTTTTTCTTGATACTATTTATCCTGGCCACAGCATAGAGCAAGTACGGTGCACTATAGCCATCAAAACTCATTGCCTCTTCCATATCAAAAGTAATATTTTTATTTGACTCATGCTTTTGCATGGTAAATTTCAAAACTGCTTGCGTCAAAATATGTACATTTTTTTCTACCTGTTCTTCATTCCAGTCTGAATGACGATCGACTGTTTCTTTTTTTAGACTAGCAAAAACTTCATCACGCAAGTCTTCATACAAAACAACATTGCCTGCACGAGAACTCATCTTACCACTTGATAAATTTACTAAACCATAACCAATATGACTCATCTTGTGTTTGAAACCATTTAATTCCAAAACTTTAAAAAGTTGAGAAAAATAATGATTTTGTTCTGTACCTGTAATGTTTATACTTTCATCTACTTTGTATTTTTTAAATTTTTTCTCGGCTAGAGCCAAATCGCTAGTGAGATAGACTCCACCACCATTACTTTTACGAAGCAAGGCAATATCTAAATTTTGTTTTTCCAAATCAATAATAATTGCTCCGCCCTCCCCCACCTCAGCAATACCTTTTTTTAATAATTCATCAACAATTTCTTGCCCACGGTCTTTGACTTCACTCTCATAAACAATTGAATCATGCTCCACTTCAAGCTCGTCCATTATTTTTTTGAAACCTTCCACACTCCAACTTTTTGTCTCTTCAAAAAGTTTCATAGTCTCTGGATCATGTGCCTCAAGTTTTGTTTGTAACTCATCCAATTCTGGTGTTACTTCTTCTTTATGTTCTTCAATATATTTACTCGCCTGCGCATAAATTTCACCCAACCATTTTTGCTTGTTTCCATCAGGTTTCTTATCAAATTTTTGCATGTACCACAGTGCTTTTACTACGTGACGCCCAAAATCATTTACATAATTCATTGGAATTATTTTGTAACCACTCTTTCGGTAGAGCTGAACCAAAGGATTCCCAATACAAATATTTCTGAAGTGACCGATATGAAATTCTTTATGCGTATTTTGTGATGGATACTCAACTAAGACTTTTTTGTCTTTGCCAACATTATTTGATCCGTAATCTTTTTTATTTACTTCTTCTAAAGTCAGCCTAGCTAATTCACCAGTATTAAAAAAGAAATTTACATAGGGTCCAAAGGCTTTTATCTCGTCAATTAATTTGAAACCATCGACTTCCAGTTTTTCAACTAATTTAGCTGCCTCTTCCCTTGGATTCCCACCCAGCTCAAAACAAGCAAAGGCAACATCGCCCATGTCTGCTTTTGGTGGTTTAGAAAATTCAATCTTGCCAGTAACACCAGCTTTTTCTAGGAGGTCTTTTAATTGTGATTCTATTATTTGCAACATAAATTATCGTATATCGGAGACGCATTCAATGCGTCTCTACGTGATTTTTACAAAAAACCTCTTTCCCTTCTGTACAACATCACTAGCTTTTGTTTCCAATTCAATTGATTCAACTTTCTCATCATTTACTTTTACACCGCCTTGTTCTATCATCTGCCTAGCTTCTGATTTGCTTTTACAAATTTTACTCTCCACCAAAACATCTACGATATTATAAGATGCTGGTTTTAGTTCTGGAATTTCGTCAGGAGTTTCTTTATTTTTAAATGTATTTATAAAATACTCTTCAGCTTTTTCAGCCTCTTCTTCGCTGTGATATGTCTTTACTATTTCTTTGGCCAAAGCTACTTTCAAATCTCTTGGATTGGCACCACCTTCAAGTTGTTTTTTTATTTCTTCAATCTCTTCCATAGTTTTGTAGGTACAATCAATAAAGACCTGTACAATTGCCTCGTCTGGCATACGCATAGTCTTGCCAAACATTTCATTTGGGGACTCGTCTAGTCCAATGCCAGTACCAAGACTTTTGCTCATAAGCTTTTCCCCAGTAGCTGGATTTTCCAAAAGCGTGGTAGTAACAACAATCTTTTCTTTATTTTTGTAATTCTTTAAAAGTGTCCTACCAGCCAGCATATTAAATGTCTGGTCAGTTCCACCAACCTCTACGTCTACATCCATGGCGACACTATCATAACCCTGCATTAGTGGGTAAAAAAATTCATGCACATAGAGTGGTTTTTGTTCTTTGATACGCTTTTCAAAACTATCTCTCTCAAGCATTCGCTGGACTGTAAAGTTTGATGCTAAATCTACCACATCTTCAAATGTTAATTTGGCGAGCCACTCTGAATTAAATTTAAATTCAATTGGATTTTCTTTGTCTTCAAAATCCAAAATTTTTCCAATCTGATCTTTGAATGTTTTTACATTTTCTTTTACGTCTTCATCAGTTAGACGCTTACGAGCTGCGTTCTTGTCACTTGGATCTCCAATCTTGGCAGTAAAGTCTCCAACAAGAACAATAATCTTATGTCCGAGCTTGTGAAGACGTTTTAAAATAATATAATTAGTTGCATGTCCCAAATGAACATAGGTAGCAGTGGGGTCAATACCAAGATAAAAAGTTAGTTGCCCACCCGACTCAAGTCGCTTTTTTAAATCTTCCTTTGTAGGATAAATAGTGTCTATAGACCGAGTCAAAACTTCTTCAATTAATTTTGGATCTGTATTTATTTTCATAAAATTAAATTTATTTATCTTCTAAAGGAATTCTAATTTCAAAAATTGTATTTACTTTTGGCTTTTGATGTCTCTCTCTATCTACGTTTATGACTGCCAGAGTATGTACAGGATCGGGCATACTCTCTTCTGTGGCAGGATAACTATTTATTTGTCTCATTTCATCAACCTCTTCACCTCTCTTAGACACTACACTCAATCTAGCTCCCGCAGATTCAATTCTCTTGTTCACATCTGTAAGCCCTAGACCACTACTTCCACTACCACTTTCACCCTCATTAAATATACAACTCTTATCATCAGGATCAAGTGCTTCGCGATTTATACCTATTCCATTATCCATCACATTTATTACCAATTCATCTTCTTCAACTCTTATTGATGTAATCACATCAGTTGCACCAGTCCTATCTCGCAAAGCATTGCGCCACGCATTCATAATAAAATTATCAACCAATCCGTTATTCCCTTTTATTTTTTTACCTTCTAGCTTCTTTTTTAATTCTAACCAGTCTGTCTCATCCAAAAAATTAACATTTTCAATATTTTTATAATTTTCTTTTTTTAATAATTTTTTTATCTCTTTTTTTTGAAAAAAATCAAATAATCTTTCTACTATCTCCAATTCAATCTCACCGACAAATTCAGTACCTACTTTGTCATGTGATACACTACGCAAAAGTAGATCTTCTAAAACTACCCAATACCTATCCCACGCTAACAAAAATTTTTCAGCCCTTACCTCAGATTTTTTGTTTTTACCACCCTCTAAAAACATTCCAATCAAATTAAGATTACCTATTGCAGTAAGGCTATCATTACCAAAATCATGGTCTAAAAAATCACTAAAACCATTGTTGCACAAAAAACGATGTGCTTCCATAATCTGATGAGACCAGGCTTTTATTTGATCAGCCAAATTTATCTCGGATAAATCTTGATTTTCTAATCCTTGTGATAAATCAGAAATTCTTGGTAGAAGTTCATCGCTCTTACTCTTCAGTTCTGTCAAAAAATTTCTTGCTTTTTTTTCTCTATCAATTTCATACTCCCCAACATGCGCCTCTTGTAATTCAGGCATAAATTTAATTCAAATTACTTAACTGCCCCTCCAACTTTTCTAACTTTGTTTTTCCTTCTTCAAGTTTTTCTTTTTCCTTAACCACCACTTCCTCCGGTGCATTATCCACGAAACTCTTGTTAGACAATTTTCCTTCCAAACCTTTGGTATATTTTTGTATATTATTTATTTCGTCTTGTAGTCTGGTTTTTTCTTTATCCAAATCTACCACACCAGCTAGATCAATAAATACATCCATACCACCGGCTACAAAACCAGCATGTCCCTCTGGTTTTTTAACCGTTTTTTCAATTTTTAAATCTTCCAATCTCGCCAAGCCTTTTATTACTTCGGAGTTCTCTTCTAATAAATCTTTTTTATCACCAGCCGAAATTATCACATTTAATTTTTTTACTGGGTCAATTTTATAATCTGATTTTAGTGAACGAATATTGGTGACTATAGTTTTGATCAAGTCAAAATCGACTACAGTATCATCAAAAATATAATTTTCTTTTTTATATTGTGGCCATTTTTCCACCATTAACAATTCATCTTTACCATAAATTTCACTCCATATCTGTTCAGTAACAAACGGTGTAAATGGATGCCAAAGCTTAAGAATTGTATTTAAAATGTAATTCAAAATTTCACTTTTACCCTGCCCTGAGCTTGCCGAAGTATCACCCTCAATTTTAGTAACCTCTAAATACCAATCCGCAATTTGGTCCCAAGTAAATGAACGAAGTAACTCACTCGCAGCAGAAAACTGATAATTTTCCAAACTATCACTTATAGACCTTATATAGCTATTTGTTGAATTTAAAATCCACTTATCAGCTTCGGTCTTTGCTTCTGGTTTCTTAACATCTTTTTGTATCTTGTAACTTGTCTCTTGTATCTTCCCGATTATAAATCGGGAGATATTCCACAACTTATTAACCAAATGCTGAGCCCCTTCAACCTTTTCCAAATAAAATCTAGCATCATTACCTGGACTTATTCCACTTATCAAACTATACCTAAGTGCGTCTGTTCCATATTTTTCTATTACTTCAAGCGGGTCAATACCATTGTCAGCTGATTTTGAAAACTTCTTGCCATCCTTATCACGCAACATTCCATGTATATATACATCCTTAAAAGGAATTTCATCTAATACATATGTAGACATAAGTATCATACGTGCCATCCAGAAAAATAAAATCTCATGCCCCATTTGCATCCAATTGGTCGGATGAAAATTTTCTAAATCTTTAGTTTTTTCCGGCCAACCAAGTGTAGAAAAAGTCCACAAACCAGAACTAAACCAAGTATCTAATGTATCAGGATCTTGTTGCCAATCTTCTCCTGGCGATTCAAAACTTACTTGAACCTCTTCACCTTTGTACCAAACAGGGATCTGATGTCCCCACCAAACTTGTCTACTGATACACCAATCTCGTAAATTATCTATCCAATTATAATAAATTTTTTCAAATCTGTCTGGTGTAATATTAACTTTTTTATTTTTATCTCCACCATGCCCTTTTTCAACAGCCTCTTTCATTAATTGTTTCAAGGTCTTGCCACGTCCAGGAATTTCCTTGTTCACGGCTACAAACCACTGTGTCATTGGGAGCGCCTCCACTACATCACCAAATCTGTCCGATGTTCCAACGTTTTGATCTATCTCTTCTTCTGCTTCAAGTAAACCTTGAACTTTTAATTTTTCTACAACCGAATCACGTGCTTCCAGTGCAGTCTTGCCTGCAAATTCACTTCCTGCTTTAGGTGTCATATTACCATCTTCGCCAATAACTTTGATAAGATTTATTTCATCACCTTCTGCTTTTTTGCGTTCATACATATCAAAATCAACCGAACTATGTGCAGGTGTAACACCCAGTGCTCCAGTACCGAATTCTGGATCAACATGTTCGTCTGCTATAATTTTTAATTTCAAATCAACGCCACAAAAATTTATATCAAAAGTTTTTCCTATATATTTTTTATAACGCTCATCTTTTGGGTTTACCGCAACCGCTGTATCTCCCAATTTTGTTTCGGGACGAGTTGTGGCAATAGTAAATGGAAAGTCAGAACTATATTTGAATGTATAAAATTTTGCCTTACGATCAATATAGACAAGCTCATCATCACTACAAGTTGACTGACCTTTTACTGACCAATTTACCACGCGGTATCCACGATAAATAAGTTTATCATCATACATTTTCTCAAATACTTCATTTACTGCTTTACCACGATCTTCATCAAATGTATAAGCCAATCTATCCCAATCGCAACTTGTGCCCATTTTTTTAATTTGACCCAAGATAGTAGACTTTGAATCTTCTGCATATTCACGAATCTTTTCTAACAATCCCTCACGCCCAAAATGCTCACGAGGATTCTCAATCCCACTTTTTACTAAATCTTTTTCAACTTTGGCCTGAGTAGCAACAGCAGCATGATCAGTTCCTGGAAGTAATAGGACTTTTTTGCCCTGCATACGCTGATATCTCGTCATCACATCCATAAGACTATTTTCCAAAGCATGACCCAAATGAAGCACACCAGTAACATTTGGTGGTGGCATCATTATTGAATATGGATCGCCCTCAAGATTATCAGGATTAAAAAAACCAGACTCTTCCCAGAGCTTATAGATGTCATCTTCGTATTTTGCCGCCTCGTAGGCTTTTGGTAATTCTTTCATAAAAATTATTCAGATTACTCTTATTTTACACCACGTACCCAAAAATTGCAAGAAACCCTTATTTTAAGCCAAATTCCCGTCCACATCAGCAAATTTTGAATAGGTTGACCCAGCACCAAATTTTTTTATTATATAGCTAAATCATGGTAAAATAAACCAGAAAGTTACCCACACCATTCAATTTGGTGCTGGGTTGACAGAAAAGCGTATACTTGGTATAATTATCTATTCCGTAAATAACCAAAGGGAGGGACGGGATTATGAAGATACTCACCATACTCACCCGAGTAGGGCTGTCGATGATTTTTCTGCTCATCACCATCCTAGTTGTAGCCTCTCTTTTAGAGGCAAAACACAGTGTTGATGAAGTGGCTCTGTTCTCCATAGGAATTATAATCCTTGGCGCGTTCACTCTGTGGGCAAACCAAAAACTGAAAAAAAAAGAGGAGGCGCGGACATGAAGTTATTAAGTATGTGTATCATCCTACTTCTAGGCAAAACCGACTTCAGAAATGGAGCCGGCGAGCTCATCTCAGCCACTCTCAAATATCGAGAGGAACAACCAAAACAGACCCCAAACAAGGAGGAAAGGAGGGGTCGTATTCATAATATGACAATTTATCGTGTTATGAAAACGGCCAAATATTATTTGGAAATTCCAAACTACAAAATAGTACGTACTGTAGTACTTACTATAGTAAGTACTATTTTTCACAAACAAAATGTTTATCCCGACCAAGTCGGGAGTGTGTTTAGATACTTATGAAAGATTATGCTGCACAACTGAATAAAATTTTGGAAGACAAGAAAAACGTTCTGATTACTTTTCCAAAAAAAGATAAAGGCGATGCTCTAACTAGCGCTGTCGCTCTTTTGGTATTTTTGGAAAAACTTGGTAAGCGCGTAGATATTGTATCAGAAAATATTGAGGTACCTCAACAGTTAAAATTTATCAAAAAAACCAAACTTATAAAATCTACTTTAGACCATTTGCAAAAATTCATCATTACAGTTGATACCAAAAAAACTGGGGTACACGAACTAAGTTATGACAATAAAGATGACAAACTTCGTATTTTTATTACCCCAAAACAAAATTACTTATCAAAGGAAGATATCAAAACCGCTCAATCTGATTTCAAGTATGATATTATTTTTACATTGGGCACTCAAGACTTAGAACAACTCGGTAATATTTTTCATGACAATACCGAGTTTTTTTATAAACGTCCAGTAATTAATATTGATCACTCTCCTGCTAATTCTCATTTTGGCCATATCAATATTGTAGACATTACTACTGCCTCTACTGCCGAAGTTCTACATGACCTATTGGAAAACTGGCAGGCTGAAAATATTAGTGAAGAGGTGGCAACAGCTCTACTCACCGGCATGATCGTTAATACTCGCAGTTTCAAAACTGGCAATGTAAAACCTCAAACTCTACATCTTGCTAGCAAGCTAATGCATCTAGGTGCTGACAGAGATTACATTGTACAAAATTTATACCGCACCCGCAGTCTGTCTACTCTCAAACTATGGGGTCAAGCCCTATCACATTTACAACACGACAAAAATATTGGCCTAGTTTGGACCACTATCACACGTGATGATTTAACCCGCTCTGGGGCAAACTCAAATGACTTGCACGAAATAGTAGATGAACTTATCAGCAACTCACCTCAAGCCAAACTTATCTTACTACTTCATGAAGAAAATAACGAACAAAGACAATCGATCAAAGTAATCTTGGATACTGGAAAAGAATTTGATGCTAGCGAACTATTGAGACCCTACCAACCCACTGGCGACAAAAAACAAGCTATCGCCTATATCACCGGAAAAAATTTGAAGCAAGTAGAAGAAGAGATTGTAGAGTATATTAGGAAAACAATTAGTGCTTAAAAAAGTTTACTACTAAAACAAAAAACTGTGTATCAGCACAGTTTTTTTAAATTAGTGAGCGTCCTGTCATTTCCTTTGGTTTTTTTATTCCCAAAATATGCAAGATTGTTGGCGCTACATCTGCCAGCATTCCAACAGCATGCATCAGGCTCAAATCCCCTTCAATTATATCTCCGGTGGGACCAGCTTCACCCTTATATTTGTTGCCAATAATTATAAATGGCACTGGATTGGTACTATGTTCCGTATATTTTGAATCTGTTTGCAAATTTACCATTTCCTCAGCATTACCATGATCCGCGGTAATAAGAAGTGCTCCATCTTTGGCCAAAACATAGTCTGCAATTTTACCAATACCCCTGTCAATTTCCTCAACCCCCTTTATTGCTGCTTTTACATTACCTGTATGTGCAACCATGTCTGCACAGGCATAATTTAATAAGATTACATCATACTTATCAGATTCAATTGCTTTTATGACTCCCTTAGTTATTTGTGAGGTCGACATTTCTGGAGCTTGATCATAAGAAGAAACTTTTGGTGAAGGAATAATCTTTCGATCTTCTCCAGGAAAAGGATCTTCTACTGTGCCATTCAAAAAGAAAGTAATGTGAGCATATTTTTCGGTTTCAGCAATATGAAAATGTTTTAAGTTATTATTACTCAAAACCTCTGATAAACAATTATTCACTACCTCGGGAGGATAAGCGACTGTGACTGGCAATTCCTTTTCATATTCAGTCATGGTCACAAAATTTAATTTTTTGATATAATCGCGCTTAAACTTGGAAAAACCTGGTAAAACGAAAGCCTTGGTAAGCTCACGCGCTCTGTCTGGTCGAAAATTAAAAAATATTACTGAATCACCAGAACTGATTGTGCAAGTTGGCTTACCCTCCTTGCCAATTACAACAGGGATAAACTCCTCATCATAAATTTTTTTCTTATAAGATTCTTTGACAGCATCTTCTGGATCTTTATAGTATTGTTCAGCTTGACCCAAAGCCATAGCATTATAGGCTCTTTCTATCCTATCCCAACGATTGTCTCTATCCATAGCATAAAATCTCCCTGAGACTGAAGCAATTTTTCCGCGACCATATTCTTTTATTTTTTTCTTCAAAATTCTCACAAAATCAATACCAGAATCAAATGTAGTATCGCGACCATCCAAAACAACATGTATAAAAACTTCTTTTACTTTTTCTTTTTTACAAAGCTTTAGTAAATTAAAAAGATGTTCTTGGCTAGCGTGTACATTACCAGGGCTAACCAGTCCTACTAAATGCAAAGAAGATTTGTTTTTTTTGACTTGATCAGTTGCAGAAAGCAATGCCTTATTTTCAAAAAAACTCTTATCCGTGATATACCTATTAATGCGAGGTAATGTCTGATAGTATACTCTACCGGCACCAATATTCAAATGACCCACCTCAGAATTTCCCATCTCACCAAACATAAGACCCACCTCATTTCCAGAAGCATTGAGTGTCATGACCGGGTATTCACGGATAAATTTATCAAAATTCGGCGTCTTGGCTTTCAAGATCGCATTACCCTCATGATCTGGTGCCACCCCCCAACCATCCAATATAGCGAGTACTAACGGTTTAGGTCTTTTCATAAATTATCTTAAAATTAGATTAAACTTTTTCCTGTCATATCCTTTGGCTTTTCTACTTTCATCATTTTCAAAATTGTTGGTGCTATATCAGCCAAAATTCCATTCTTCATTTTTACACCTTTTAAATTATTACTAATGAAAATACAGGGCACCGGATTGATAGTATGCTCTGTCATAGTTTCTTTTGTCTTTAGGCCTATCATTTGATCGGCATTGCCATGATCTGCAGTAATTAGCATTTGACCATCCTTCTTTAGTAATACATCAATTATTTTTGCCACACAACTATCGACTACTTTTACAGCTTTTTTTGCTGCTTCTAAATCACCAGAATGTCCCACCATATCAGCGTTAGCAATATTGACACAAATAAAATCTACTTTTTCCAAATAACGAATAACTTCGTCTGTTATCTCAATTGCAGACATCTCCGGTTTTTCCTTATAATTCAAAACATCTTTGGACTCTATCTTCATCCTAATTTCACCCGCCACATGATCCGCATAACCACCATTCATAAAGTAAGTTACATGAGCATATTTTTCTGATTCTGAAATATAAAGCTGTCTCTTACTCTTTAAAGCCATTGGTAAAGTATCATTCAAATCAGGAGATGGAAAAGCTGTCATAATACTATCCAGATCCGGACCAAAATCAGTCATAGCCACAAAACGAATATTTTTGGGAGTTTTAGTACGTCGAAAAGCTCCTTTATTTTTTTTATTAAAATCTTTTTGTACAAACGCTTTGGTAATCTCTCTCGCCCTATCACTTCTTGCATTTATAAAAAATATAGCATCATTATCTTTTATTGTGGCAACAGGCTTATTGTTTTCTACAATAACAGTCGGACAAATAAATTCATCGGTCTCATCACGATTGTATGACTGGGACAAAGCATCTTCGGCGCTTGTCGCAATACAACCTTTCCCCAAAACCATTGTATCGTATGCTTTTTGTATTCTTTTCCAAATTTTGTTTCTATCCATTGCATAGACACGCCCCATAATAGTAGCAATTTTTTCATGAGCCAACATATGACCGCGCAACTCTCTCAAAAACGCAGCTGCACCGTGTGGAGAAGAATCACGCCCATCGGTGAATAGGTGTAAAAATACTTTTTCAACTCCTTCTCTACGAAAATATTCCAGCATAGCATAAAAATGCTCAGGATAAGCATGGGCACTATTACCATCTGTCAATAATCCCATTACATGGACGGCGGTATCATACTTTTTTACATGGTGTACTGCTTGTTTAAATGCTTCATTTTTATAAAATGTACCATCATGAATTGCATCAGATATCTGAACCAAATCTTGCTTTACAATTCTACCAGCACCGATGTTGATATGACCAGCTTCGGAATTACCCTGTTGCCCTAGAAATAAACCCACCTTTTTACCATGAGCTATGACTTTTGAATTTGGATATTTTTTCATATACCCAAAAATATTCGGGGCTGTCTCCGGTGTAATAGCATTACCTGGGTTTTTTGGGTCTGCCAAACCAAAACCATCCAAAATAAGCAGGATGGTAGGTTTATTTTTGATATCTTCTTTTATCATAAGTTGTATATATTATAGCTCAAAATGCTATTTTGTTCAATATGCAAAAAACCCCGCAAAAACGGGGTTAATTAGAGTAATCTGATCGCCTATTTTATCTCTTTTTCTATCTTCATCAACCTATTATACTTCTTCACGAAAAATGGCGCTAGCCATTTTGAGTGTCACGTGATGACCCGCAGGTCATTTTACGTGACAAGCACAAGTGATTAACCGCTAACGCCATCTCGTGACAGGCCATTTTAACTTATCTCACTCTCTATTTTCATTAATCGGTTATATTTTTCTACTCTCTCAGATCGACTCATGGATCCGCTCTTAATAAACTCAGCATTCACCGCTACTGCCAGATCAGCAATAAAAGTGTCGACTGTCTCTCCTGATCTATGTGAAACAGATACTTGATATTTATTTTTCTTGGCCAAATAAATTGCTTCAATTGTTTCAGACAAGGTTCCAATTTGATTTAATTTTATGAGAACTGCATTGGCAATTTTATTTTCAATCCCCTGTTTTATACGTTTAGGATTGGTAACAAATAAATCATCACCAACTATTGTAACTTTTTTTCCAAGTTTTTTGGTTAATTTTTTCCAATTATCCCAATCGTCTTCCGCCAAAGGATCTTCGATTGAAATAATCGGATATTTCTTTACCCAACTATCTAAAACGCGAGTTACCTTTTCAGCTGTATAAGCTGTCTTTTGTCCCGCAAAATAATATTTACCCTTACGATAAAATTCAGAAGCTGCAATATCCATAGCCAGATGAACATGCTTACCTGGTTCAAAACCAGAAGCCTTAATTGCCTGCATCAAAAGCTGAAGCGCTCTTTCATTATTTAACAAGTCCGGTGCAAAACCACCCTCATCACCAACACCAGTACTATAACCTCTTTTATTCAGTATTCCTGCCAATGAATGGAAAATCTGCGAACCCATACGCACACGCTCACTAAATTTACGATTAACCGGCACAATCATGAACTCCTGAATACTCAAATTATTGTCAGCATGCCGACCACCATTCAAAACATTCATAGTTGCTACCGGCATACGCCAACCTTTTTCTCTCAACTTATAGGTCTCACGAATATGTCTATATAGTGGCTTACCTGCCGAAGTTGCTGCAGCCCGACAATTTGCCAAAGAGACTGCCAAAATCGCATTAGCTCCCAATTTAGATTTATTTTCTGTACCATCCAAATCTAACATAAATTGATCAATCGCTTTCTGGTTTCCGGCATCCTGCCCCCTTAACCCTTTCGCAATAGTAGTATTAACATTTTTGACAGCTTTCAAAACTCCCTTACCACCATAACGCTTGGTAGAGCCATCGCGCAATTCCAATGCTTCGTGAACACCAGTAGAAGCACCTGATGGCACAGCAGCGATGCCGATTGAACCATCTTTTAGCTCAACTGTGGCCTCAACAGTTGGATTACCACGAGAATCAATAATTTCTCGAGCTGTTATTTGTTTTATTGTTGTCTTTTTCATAATGCATTGATTACACTGATTTTTATTAAATGATTCCACTGATAGATATAATTATCATAAGTATAGCAAAATTAGAGAAAAAATAAAACACCCTAGTTCTATCTGGGATGTTTCAAACAAATATCTGTGTAATCAATGTGCTATTTAATTCTCATCAACACCGAATGATCTTTAATTCTTCTTTTAGTTTTTATACAAACTAACTGCCCGGTCCCACCATGAGCTGAGGCTACTTTTTCGCCAGTTTCAGCATAAATTTGTGGCATTGAAAATTGCAACTCAGTTTCATTTTTTGGCTGAATAATTCTGACCTCATCTCCTATTCTAAGAGCATTATGCGGTTTGATATAGACTTTACCTTTTTCACTTTTAACTACTTCGCCAACAAATTCTTCTTTTGAATCTAGATGACTAACTTCAGTTTGTTGCTCTACCTTATCAGAACCAAATAAAAATCCAGTGGTATAGCCTCGATGCATCAAATTATCTAAATATTTTTTCTTCAAAGCTTTTAATTTTTTCTTTTGTTTGATTTTGTCTTTTTCAGTATTCAAATAATCAATTCCCTCGCGATAAGCTTTTATCACACTAGCCAAATAAGCCACGCTCTTGGCTCGGCCTTCAATTTTCAAACTTACTATTCCAGCATCAATCAGCTCATCCAGATACTCAATAAAACACATATCTTTGGAATTGAAAATATATGTACCATGATTATCTTCCTCTACTGGAATTTTCATGTCTGGGCGAGTTGGATCTTCTATTTCTGCAATTTTATATTTCCACCGACATGGCTGAACACAATCACCCAAATTGGCAGATCGGCCCGTAAGCCAAGCAGAGAGCATACACCTACCAGAATAACTCATACACATGGCACCGTGCACAAAATATTCTAGTTGAACTTTTGGCACACGTTTGTGAATTTCTCTTATTTCTTCCAAAGTAACTTCACGACCCAAAATCACTCTCTCAACACCTTGGTCTGCCCAAAATTTAACAGCTTGCCAATTTGTGACATTAGCCTGGGTGGAAACATGAATTGGAATGTCTGGTGCATATTGTTTTGCCATTTGCATTACACCCGGATCAGAAATAATAAGTGCGTCTGGTTTCCAAGTATTTAATTTTTTCAAATAACTAGGTAGTTTTTTCAAGTGTTCATTGTGGGCATAAATATTTGCAGTCACATAAACTTTTTTACCCCACTTATGAGCATAATCAATTGCTTTTTTCACATCGTCCAATGCAAACTTATTTATTCGTACACGCAAAGAAAAATCTGGTATTCCCATATATACTGCATCTGCTCCATATGTAAAAGCATAGTCCATTTTTTCTGGAGATCCGGCAGGGGCAAGAAGTTCAATTTTGCTTTTCTTTTTCATACTATTTATTTACTTCTTCTACCAACATATCTACTAATGCACTATTAAATTTCTTATAATCGGTAAAATATTTTTCTGATTGCACCATAGGACGAGAATTCATTTCAATTAATTTATAACCTTGGCTTGAATTCATAAAATCAGCCGAATAAACACTGGGCAAAAATTTCTTTAATTTAGTTTGTATTTTTTTAACCAATTCGATCACCTCTTCTGAAATTTGGTCATTAGTAAGCGACAGACCTTTTCCACCTTGGGCAACGTTAGCCAAAAATGTGCCTGGCTTAGGTGTGCGAACATAGGCATTTATGATTTCGCCATTAACTACATTGATCCTTAAATCATGCACACCCTCTACCACTTCAGGGATTCCAATTTCACTATCTAAAAAGCCTTGGGCTAATACATCACTCCAGTCATCATATAAGTCTTTGGTAATCTCATTGCTTTTAATTACAAACACACCCCGCCCTTCAGTTTGAAAATTCTTTTTCAAAACTACTCTATCTTCATTTTTTAAATTTCTCTTTTCTATCACAGACATACACTCCTCATAACTATGTACATAATCAGTTTCTGGAGAAAATTCAGGAAACATCTGTGCAGTCGCCCATTTATCCAGGCACAAATTATCAAGTTCGGGTACGTTTATTATTTTGCAATCATGAATTTGTGGTATGGTATTTTTATCATCGCGATTAAATATTAGATCAGCTTTTATCTCCCCATCACTTTTTTTGAGCTCACCATCTTGCAGACTCCAACCAAATTTAAAAATACCACTACCCTGATAAGAATCAGCACGCACGATAAATACATCAACTCCTTTATTTTCTATATCTTTTATAATCTGAGAATAGGTATCGAAATAATAACCTTTATTAAAAGGATAGCCCATTGGTTCTTTGTCAGAAAAATAAATAACAATTGTTTTCATAATTATTCAGTTATTTTCTTAAGGAAAAAATAATAATTGTGCAATGCTTTGTAACTAGTGGTTTCAATATGCATTTTTTCGTGATAGACCGGCAACTGAACTGTAGCTCCACTAATTTTACCTCCACTAGCTTTTACTATTTGACCTAACTCGGTAAACCCCAAACCTTTGTATGGCTTCATCTTGTCAGGACTAACCAGATGCTCATCTTTCATTTGATATTTTAAATTTTCTTTTTTACAAATACTTTTCAAAACATCAACTAACTCGCTATTAAAATTACCTCGACCGTCTTTGTTGCGTAAAACAATCAACCCATCGTCAATCGGACCCTTATCTCCATAAGGAGTAATATCAATAGACAATACATTTTGTGGACTAACACCAGTTTTTTCAAAATACTCGGCAATACAAGTACCACTACGACCAATTTCTTCTTCGGCTGCAAATAAAATTGTACCCTCAAAACCATCCTCTACCAATTTATAAAGTGTGGCTACACTGATGACATTATCAGTTTGCCCAGAAATATATTTTTCATCTGTCTTCAAATTATTTCCAAATGATAACGCCTGGTTAGGCAACAAATCATTAAAACCTTTGACTTTGAAAAATAGCAATTCTTCATCTAAATTAAAGTCATAACTAAGCACTCTACCGGTTTCTAATATCTCGCCTTTGCTATTATAAGAAAAAACTTCACACCCAACAAAATCACTCCCGATCTTGTCAGCTTTGTCTTTTGTACCTCTTACAGTTTGGCCATTACTACGACGAACATGATAGACTACATATTCAACATCTTTTTTTTCATTTACAAACAAACCTTCGCGATCAATATGACAAGTAACTATATTTTTATTCTTGTTACCTTTTGTTACAACCAAAACTTTATCATGTTTTTCGGCTTCACAACCAATTTTGATAAAATCTTTTTCTAAATAATCAAAAAATGGTTCCTCAAAAGCAGTCGTTGCCGGAATTTCCAAATATTCCTCCATTTTTTCAACAATTTTAGCTGTTATCATATTTATTTATCTTAGCATAAAACCATCGTTAGCTCAAGATCAAAAACGCCCCAGTTAGAGGCGTTTGATTATTATTTTTTATCTTTTTTGACTCGGCTTACCCTGATAAGCCCACCACACGGCACAATCTCGATACCTTTTTTCTCCAGTTCATCCAAATATAAGTTCATACCCAAAGAATCTGAAGCAATATGACCAGCGATAACTATATTCATATGGCTTTTCTTTGCTTCATCACGATGTGGATCGCGCATATGCATACCAATAATCGTACTGACACCATATTGAGAAAGTTCTTTGTAAATTTTGTCAGTTGGATTGGTTCCACCAGTCATCTCAACAAAAAATCTTCCCACTCTATGATTGGGACTACCAGCAAACAATACTGGACCGGCACCTAATTTTTTGGCTTCGCTATATTCTGGAATTTCAAGCAAGACATCTACCAAATCACCAACTGTTCTGGGTTTTCTCTTGGTAATATATTTGGTCAAATAATCATTCACCAAATTATCATTTGGAGTATGAGTATTCATAAAATTAACTTTGAGTAATTTGGCAATATCGACAATCTTGTAATGATTGATGGGGTGAAGACTACGCCCAACCTCAGCAATTCTTTCTTCCATTAATTTTTCTGCCACATGTACTGGTACACCTTGATCCTCAAACATATCTATCAGCAGATCCATCACTTCGTGAAGTCCAGCCAAAGCACCCCCAACCGGATGGTGAGAAATGGCTAAATCAATTTTTTTACCACGCTCACTTAGTTGGCTAGCCAAAATCAACTCCTCCTCTTTTAGATCAATGCCAGCTAAAACACGTTTTACTTCAGTTTTTTTATCATCTACATAAATTCTACTATCAGCATAAGGGTGTTCCAATTTTTCTTTGTCAAAATATTTTTTATCACCCGGCTTCATGTTTTCGTAATCTTTTTTCACGCGCCTTAAATATTCCTTTACGCCTTTTGCCCCCCTAGGGTCTACTTTGACGGCCAAACTAATAGCAATATCAAAGGCTTGTTTTACTGTCAACATATTTTTATAAATTAATCTTAATAATACTACTTTAGCATGTTTTAACTTACTAGTCAATTACTTCTTCACCGCCAATAAGACGTCCTTACCATCAATTTTCTTCATCATATCATCAGATCCATCAAGTAATGTCTTTTCTCGAATTAATTCCCGTGCCAAGACTTGTTTTTTTATTTCTTCAGCATACTCATCAAAAACACTCTTTAATAATTCATCTTCCACATGGTACTCAACTGTTACAACATCTTCAATCGTTAGGCCCTGATTTTTTCGCATCTGATTTATAGCTCGAACTATCTCACGAACTAGACCTTCTTTTTTCAGTTCTGGGGTAATAGTGATATCCAATCTTACAGCAAAATCATCCTGTGTCATTGTGGAATCCAATAAAACCTCTTTAACATTTATTTCATCTGCAATAATATTTTTAATTTCTTCCCAGTAAGGTATAGGATCTGCATCATGCTTAATTGATAATTTTAATAAAGGCTGACGAATTTTTATGCCATGTTCCGATCTCTGCATAAGAGCCATAGTAACAAAATTCCTAGCATGTTGCATTGATGATAGTATATCTTGTTCAATTAATTTCTCATTGGCTTTTGGCCATTCTTCAAGATGAACACTTTCCATTTCTCCTCCGACTTCTTTATAAATACTTTCAGAAATAAACGGAGTGAACGGAGCCATCACTTTGCTCAAAGTAAGTAATACTTCACGTAAGGTTGAGAGAGCAAATTGTTTGTCTTGTTCATCTTCGCCTTTAAACCTGTCACGAGAACGACGTAGATACCAAGTCGACAAATCATCAATAAAATCTTTAATAGGTCGGCCAGCTTTTACCGTATTATAGTTATCCATTTCTTCGGTCACTTCTTTAACCAACATATTTAATCTAGCTAGAATCCATTTATCAAGCACATTTTCTGAATCACCAGATTTTGTTTTATCATCGGACTGGTCAGAATACATGGAATAAAAAGACAAAACATTGGACAAAATATTTATTACCTTATTATATACATCTCTAACCTCTCTATCATTAAAATACAAATTATCTGCCTGCATCACGACACTAGTCATAAGATAAAAACGTAAAGCATCTACACCATATTCTTCAATAATCTTCCATGGATCAGTATAATTCATTTTTGACTTAGAAAGTTTTTCTCCTTTATCATTCAGTATAGTTCCGGTGGTAACACAATTTTTGAAACTAACATCATCAAATAGAAGCACTGCCATTACATGCATATAATAAAACCAAGCACGAGTCTGTGCAATATATTCAGCAATATATTGTCCTGGAAAACGTTTTTTAAAGGTTTCCTCATTTTCAAAAGGAAAATGAAACTCAGCAAACGGCATACTGGCAGACTCTACCCAACAATCAATCACTTCTGGAATTCTCGACATCTTACCGCTACATTTGTCACATTCCAATTTTATTTTATCTGCCATGTGCTTATGCAGATCCATTTCTTCTACTTTGTCTGTTTTGTAGACCTCGTCAAAATTGATTGACTTCTCTTTCATCTCACTCACACTACCAACACAAACCTGATGGTCACAATCCTCATTACTACATTTCCAAAATGGTAGAGGTGTAGCCCAAAAACGATTGCGGGAAATATTCCAATCTGGTGCGGTTTCCAAAATATTCAAAAAACGCCCATGTTTCAAATGTCCTGGGTACCAATTTATTTTCTCATTTAATTTAATTATTTTTTTCTTTTTTTTCTGAATATTAATAAACCATGCTGAAATCGCATTATAAAACAGCTGAGTGTCACAACGCCAACAATGCGGGTAAGAATGGGTGTGATTGACCCTTTCAAAAATCAAACCGCGACTTTCTAAATCATTCTTTATTTCTTTTTCTGCACCCTTAAAGTATTTTCCCTTAATTAATTCTGGAGACAGATCGTTAAAATGCCCCTTATCATCCAAAAGAGGTACAACTGGTAAATCTTTTTCTAAACCTAAATTATAATCATCTTCACCATAAACAACTGCTGTATGTACTACACCAGTGCCCTCTTCTGTGGTAACAAAATTTGCATCAGTTACGTACCAAGCCTTTTTACCAGTCTCATGAATGGCTGAGATATCAAATAAAGGTTCGTATTCTAAACCAACTAATTCTGAACCTTTTAATTCTTTCGTTATTTCAGGCGATACAGGTGGAGTCTCTAAATTAGCCAGCTCATGAGTTTGCCCTAATTCTTTTACAAATTTACCTGACTCATATATCTCTTTGGCTAAAATAAAATAATTATTACATTCACCCAAATTAGAATCTATCACCTTTGCTAAAACATAATCAATATCATTACCAACTGCCAAAGCTACATTTCCAGGTAAGGTCCACGGCGTAGTAGTCCAAGCCAAAATATAAGTATTTTCTGGTAAATTATTTTTCTCTGGATCTTTTACCTTGAATTTTGCAGTAACAGTTTCTTCAGTAATATCTTTGTAACTATCATCCATAGATATTTCGGCCTTGGAAACTGGTGTCTCACAACGAGGACAGTACATCAGGACTTTTCTGCCTTCATAAATCAAATCTTTGTCCCAAATAGTTTTCAAAGCCCACCAAACTGACTCCATATAAGTGGGGTCCATTGTTTTGTAGGCATTATCAAATTCAACCCAACGACCAATTCTATTGATCATCTTTTTCCAATCTTGGGTATAAGTCAAAACTTTTGATTGGCAGGTTTCATTAAACTTATCTATACCTAATTTTTCTTCAATATCTTTTTTTCCAGAAATTTTTAATTCTTTTTCAACAATGTTTTCAATTGGCATTCCATGACAATCCCATCCCCAACGACGACGCACACGAAAACCTTTCATAGTCCAATACCTAGGTACTACATCCTTAATAACTGAGCTCAAAATATGCCCATAGTGAGGAAGTCCTGTAGCAAAAGGTGGCCCATCATAAAATACATAGGGCTTATCCTTTGAGCGAGACTCTATTGATTTCTCAAAAGTCTTATTCTCATCCCAAAACTTTAATACTTTATTTTCTTCTTCACTAGCATTGTATACCATATTTTTGAATTTAAAATTAAAAAAACACCAATATAAGTATAGGGGTCCATTACGGACGGTACCACCCTACTTTGGTGCTTCATTTACAGCTATTACGGGCTTATCCGAAGGGCTCTACTCTCCCGATTAAATAGGGATTTCTTTCCTTAGCTCCTCGCTGATAACGAGTACTGACGCCTTTATAATTGTGTTTAAATTATAACCTTATTCAAATCTATTGTCAACCCTATACTATCTGATACGGTGTCAACGCATGATCCCTGTTGCCGTCCTCCAAACGGCAACAGGGATCACATCCTCCAATCTCTTAGTATTCCCTCTTCAACTCAGGAAGATACCCACCACCTATTCCTTTCAATCGTCCGTACACATCTATGTAGCGGGTTTTGTCGCGAGGTGACAGGACACGCGGATCCGGATTGGTCGCGATCGCATCTTTCAAGGCCTGACGGCACTTGCACCTCACGACCCAACTGGTGCCTTTGAAAAACTCACAAAGAACAGCCACGGCCATGGCCGAATTCTCCTTCATCTGCTCTACCACCATATCAACCGTAACCGCATCGTGTCCTTCGCGCCAAGCATCGTAGTCAGTCGCGAGAGCCAATGTGGCGTAGCACATCCCAGCCTCGCGGACCAATTTTGCCTCGGGCAAGACCGTCATACCAATAATATCTGCACCCCAACTGCGGTAGAGACAAGACTCGGCACGTGTGGAAAACTGCGGACCCTCCATGCAGACCAATGTACCACCATTGTGGGTAGTAACTCCAGCTACACGTCTCGCGGCATCCAACACCCCCATTCGTAAGTCCAAGCAGTAGGGTTCACCAAAAGACGCATGTGCCACAATACCACCCCCAAAAAAAGTGTGAGGGCGAATACCTTTGGTCCGATCAATAATCTGATCAGGAATGACCAGGTGGCCGGGCACAATCCCTTCTTGCAAACTGCCGACTGCGCTGACTGAGAGCACCTGAGTTACACCGCGCTGTTTAAAAGCCCAGACGTTCGCCCGGTAAGGCACTTCACTGGGAGATAAGACATGCCCCTCGCCATGCCGAAGCATAGAAAGAACCTTACGACCGTACAATTTTCCCTCCACGATTCTACCGGAGGGTTGCCCATAAGGATTGCCTTCCCCCAGTTTAACCATAGAATGTGTCCGTACTTCTTCAAGACCTGGTAACTCATCCATGCCTGAACCACAAAACACTCCTGATACAACTTCTATTGCTTTCTCCTCACACATAACAAACCCCGCACTTGAGTTGAGAGACCAAAAAAAACAAAGAACATACCAAAACTAATTGAATTTTACTTTACTACGCAAAAACTGTCAAATCCAAACAAAAAACCCGCCGAATTGACGGGTTTTTAAAATATCAATTGTCAGGTGTCAAACGCTATTAACTACCTTATCTCAAAAGTCACGGACACATTCATCATCACATCTGTACTACCAGCCTGCACATCTGGAGATGGAAGACCTCCACCGATACCATAAGCTGATTCAGCATAAGCTTTGTAAACTGGCATTCCATTACCACCGGATTCATACTCATCATAAGACACCACTTTTACTACTTCAATACCAAGTGATCTTGCTAACATTCTAGTCTTTTCACCCACTTTTTCTAGAGCTTTATTTCTAGCTTTAGCCTTGTAGACTTCATCATCGTCTAAAATAAAGTCCAATCCACTAACGCTGTTAGTTCCCACTTCTCCAGCAAGAGCCAATACACTATTGGCCAAATCCAAATCTCTAATTTTAACTTTCAAACTCTGATGGACTTCGTAGCCCTCTAACACCCTACCTTCATCTTCGGTATAATTATAACGAGGATAGACATTATAATTCATTGTCTGCAAATCATCTTCAGCAATTCCCAAAGTTTTCAATTTTTTTGTTAACTCATTCATTACTAAAGTATTTTTTTCTTGAGCTTCGGCCACTGTACTACCTTCTGATACCATACCCATAGTTGTCACAGCAATATCAGGGGTTGCAGTTACTTTCCCTTCGGCTTCTACTGTAATAGTTCTTTCCATTCTATCGGCTTGACCAATATAAGTGTATTCTTGCAAATTATTTCGGATCAACGATCCGACTAGTACAATCACATACACCAATAAAATTCCAAGTAGCGTAACAAAAAGTTTTTTTACCATACCACAACCAGCGCCACCCATTGACGAACAACAAGATTTTTTCTCCGACATTACCTCAGCCGACTTTAGAGATTTCTTTTTGACAGGCATAAAATTTTAGTTAAAAATTTATAAAGTTAAAAGTATTTATATTATAACACATTTTTTATTTTTTTGTAACAACTTTTATTCCAGGTAACTCTTTCCCAGAAAGAAACTCTAGCATCGCTCCCCCACCGGTTGAAATTAAGTCTACATATTCACTCATACCAACCATATCCATAGATTGCAAAGTCTCTCCTCCGCCAATTACGCCGTAAGCTCTTCCTTTTGATCGACTAGCAACCAATCGGGCAACTGATAAAGTGCCGATATCATATGGTTTTTGTTCAAAATACCCCATAGCTCCGTTCCAGACTAATGTTTGAGCACTCTTTATGTATTTTGAAAACAAGTGTATACTTTCTGGCCCAATATCTAGAATTGCTTCGTTCTTTTTACAAATCTGATGTGCTTTTTTGGAAAGCTTTACAGGACGAAAATGCTTGCCATCCACAGTACCCACTATCACATCAGTTGGTAAAATAACTTTCCTCGACTTACAATATTTTAAAACTTCTTTTTCATAGTCTTTATCTACTAGTGAGGCACCAACTTTAAAACCTTTTACTTTTAAATAAGTATTCACAATTCCCCCACCAATCAAAATACTATCCGCTTTTTTTAGTATGGCTTTCATAACCGGAATCTTGGTCTCCATTTTGATTCCACCTATTATAGCCACGAACGGCTTCTTTGGATTTTGTATCACTTTTTCTAATCCTTTTATTTCTTTCTCTAATAATAAACCAGCATAAGCAGGAACGTACTTGGCCACACCAGTGACTGAGGCTGAATTGCGATGTGTAACACCAAAACCATCTAACACAAAATAGTCTACCAAGTTCCCCAACTCCTGACTAAGTGTTCCTGTATCTTTTTTTTCATCTAGACTAAATCTAATATTCTCCATCATTGCAATTTGTCCTGGTTTTAATTTTTCAATATCCTTCAAAACTTCCAATTTTTTCTTGTCATTTAATTTCCAGTTTCCAGTTTCCAGTTTTTTTACTTTCTTTTTTAACAACACAGAAAGCTCTTCAACAATTGGATCAACTTTCAAACTAGTAACTACTTTACCACTCGGACGACCAACATGAGTAACTAAAATCACTTTGGCTTTCTTATCAGTCAAATATTTTATAGTCGGCAAGCTGGCAAGTAAGCGCGTATTGTCTAATACTTTCTTGCGCTTTATTGGTACGTTGAAGTCTACTCGGACTAAGACAGTTTTGTTTTCTAAATTGCGAAGTTGTTTTATACTCCTTATTTTCATAAAAAACTATTTAAAAATTTTATCTTTGTACTCATGTACTAGTACACAGTATCAACGTGCTGTAGAAGACGCATTCAATGCGTCTCTACTTTTTCCCCACTATCTCTACCATCTCCACCAACCTATTTGCATAGCCCCACTCATTATCATACCAAGAAATAATTTTTACTAGATTGCCACCGACTACTTTTGTCATGCCAAGATCAGCTATAGAAGAAGATGAATTGCCAATAAAATCAGATGATACTAATGGCTCATCTGTAACAGTCAAAATACCTTTCATGTATCCTTCAGATGCATTTGTCAACGCTTTGTTTATCTCTTCTACTGTTACATCTTTTTTTAGTAGCAGAGTAAAATCTACCAAAGAAACTGTAATAGTCGGAACACGGACAGATATACCATCAAATTTTCCTTCCAAATCTGGAATTACTTTGGTAGTAGCGGTTGCTGCCCCAGTAGAAGTTGGGATCATATTTTGCGCTGCGGCTCTGGCACGACGCAGATCTTTGTGAGGACCATCTTGAAGGTTTTGATCAGCAGTATAAGAATGAATAGTGGTAAGCATTGCTTTCTCAACTCCAAAAATATCATTCATTACACGAATAACTGGCGCAGTACAGTTGGTAGTACAAGATGCATTATCTATCACAGTCTCATCTGCTCCACAATCATCACAATTGACACCGCGCACATAAGTATTAATCCCCTCGCCCTTGCCCGGAGCTGACAAAACTACTTTTTTGGCTCCAGCCTTTATATGTAATTCGGCTTTTTCTTTGGTGCGAAATACTCCAGTGGACTCTACCACCACATCCACTTTCAAGTCTTTCCAAGGCAATTTACTTGGATCTTTTTCAGAGTAAGCTTTTATTTTTTTGCCATCTACAATCAAATGTTCATCATCATAGGAAATTTCCAATCCCATATCTGGATAAGCTGTATCGTATTTTAGAAGATGCGCTAGAGTCTTGTTGTCTGTCAGGTCATTTATGGCTACAATTTCAATATTATTGTTTCCCAAAGCGACCTTGAAAGTATGTCTCCCAATCCTCCCAAAACCATTTATGGCTAGTTTGATCATATTGTTTCTTGTTAATTAATATATAAAATAATGATCCTGTCATTGCGAGGAGGTACGACGCGGCAATCTCATTGAACCAGCTACGTAAATAATCCACTGGGATTGCTTCGTCATTATTTCACATTCCTCGCAATGACAGAATAGTATACATATTATAGCGTGGACAGAATTAAAAAACAAGTGTTATCTGCCACTTGTTTTTGATCTCATTTTCATACTTGCCCCACAGGTCAAAGCCACTGCCAAAGCATCGGCGGCATCATCTGGTCTTATTTTCTTTTTTATATTCAGAATCATCTCCACCATTTTCTGAACCTGGCCCTTTTCAGCTCGCCCATAGCCAGTTAAGGCTTGTTTTATTTGTAAAGGATTAAACTCATCTATTGGAATTCTTGCCTGGTGCAAGGTTAGAAGTATCACACCTCTGGCCTGCCCTACTTTCATAGCAGTCTTTACATTTTTTGCAAAAAATAGATCCTCTACTCCTGATCTAGTTGGTTTATATTTTTTTATAATTTTTACCAATTCTAAACTAAGCTCATCTATTCTACTAACAAAATCTTTTTTTGCACTAGTCTCAATACAACCATAAGCAACAGGTTGCCAATCAGCACCGGCTTTTTCTATTACCCCCCAGCCGGTACGACCAAAACCAGGATCAATACCGAGAATGCGTTGTTTTTTTACAACCTTACTCATAAAAATTAACAAACCTAAGACTCATTTGTATAAACTTCCTTCACATCATCCAACTCGTCAAGTGTATCATAAAGTTTTTCAACTTTTTCACTAGTTTCGTCATCTAGATCAACTTCCTCTTTTGCTATCCACTGTAATCCAGAATCATCTGGTTCAATATTAAGCTTTTTTACCACATCCATCATTTTTTGAAAATCTTCTCTGGCACTAAATAATTCCACACCATCTTCTGTATCTTTTATATCTTCTACCCCAACATCCATGAGCTCCAGCTGGCTACTATCCCAATCTGAGATACCTGTCTTTTTGTCAGCAGTAAATCGAACTACACCCTTTTGTTCAAATTGCCACTGTACTGTCCCTGGTGAACCAAGGGATCCACCGGCTTTATTAAAAGCATTCTTTATCTCAGAACCAGTCCTATTGGTGTTGTCAGTCACTGCCTCTACCAAAAAAGCCACCCCAGACGGGCCAAAGCCCTCGTAAATAAGCTCTTGAAGTTGAACACCCTCAGCTCCCTCACCAGTTCCACGCTTAATTGCTTTTTCAATATTATCTTTTGGCATATTGGCACCCTTAGCCCTATCTATTGCAAGACGCAGGGAAAAGTTCATCTCTGGGTCTCCCCCACCTTGCTGAGCCGAAATAGTGATAGCTTTGCCAAGTTTAGTAAAAATATTCCCCCGCTTAGCATCAGTCGCCCCCTTTTTGTGTTGGATTTTACTCCACTTTGAATGTCCACTCATACATTTATAAGTTAATTATGATTAAAAAAATTATATAAACATTCTACCTCCTAGCCACGTGATCCGACTAAAAGGAGGATTTTACGTGGGTCCATTTACTATAACCACTCATATTTTTTAGGTTATGGTTTATAACTTGTAGGTTACCTGATTTATAAAAAAAAATCAAATTTAATAGCACTTGCAAATCTTAGGCATTCACTGATATAATGAATATAATATAACTTAGACAAATTTTTAAGAAGTTATAATATAACCTATTAGTAATAATTGAACCCCCTTATTCAAATAACAAAAATATATGACGGTTGGTAAAGATTATATAGGTGTCGGTTGTGGTGCCATAATCATAAATGACAAAAACCAAGTACTCTTACTGAAGCGCGCAAATGACTCACGTATTCATCCTGGTATGTGGTCACGTCCAGGCGGACAAATAGAATTTGGAGAGTCTGGAGCATCTGCAACAGAAAGAGAAATAAAAGAAGAGACAGGAATAATCATAAAAACTGTTCGTTCGTTAGATTTTACAGAGAACATATCTGATGATGGTTCAAAACACTGGATTTCACTTGGTTTTCTAACAGAATATATTTCTGGGGAACCAAAAAATATTGAACCAGACAAACATGATGACATTCAATGGTTTCCGCTTGATGATTTACCAAGCAACCTTACCGACTACACGAGAAATTCTATCAAGGTTTATCTTAAAACAAAGTAACGGGGATTCAACTACTACTAGCAACATATATCTGACACTAAAAAACGTCCGATAGTACTCAAACGTTATCGGAAATGATTAGTTTTTTCAATTTTTTAAATCACACTGTGGAAATTCGACCAATACAATCTACTGACTATGAAAAAAATAACCCTTCTCATCTTATGCATTATCATACTATCTGGTTGTTCGTTGCAAAACCAAACAAACAACACAAATGAAATTTCTCAAGCAGAAAAAGAATTTAATGCCAGTGGACAAGCAAAAGCTATATTAGATGAAAGTGACATGCTCACTCCCGCACAAAAAATTCAAGGTAAATGGATTTCACTAGATGATGAAAAATATATAGTTGAATTTAAGGATAATGAAAAAATTGATTATTACAATAATGAAATAACAGACAAAGGTATTTTTCAAGTTACAGAAGATAATCAATTAATCGTCCAAGATAGTGTGGGAATTACAAACTATACAATCCTAGAAAACAATGCAAATAATTTAAACCTATCTCACCTACCTCAAGGTAATACCCTAAAATTTGAAAGGGTCAACTAAAAATTGCAAACAAAAAACCACCCCAACTAAATCGGAGTGGTTTTTAATTTATCTACTTTTTCTTACTCTTTCACTTCTACAACCTCTTCTTTAATTTCTTCCTTGGTCTCTTCTACTACTTCCACAACCTCTTCTACCGCATCTTTATCTATATAACCAGTACCAGCTGGGATTTTGCGACCGATAATAACGTTTTCTTTCAAGCCTTCTAGATAGTCCATCTTACCAGTAACAGCAGCATTGATAAGAACACGTGCAGTCTCCTGAAATGAAGCTGCCGATAAGAAACTTTGAGTAGAGAGTGATACCTTGGAAATACCTAGGAACATTTCACGACCTTCGGCTTCTTTTTTACCATTCTTCTGGGCTTGTGCATTTGCAATCATGAGCTGAGACTTTTCTACCACTTCACCTGGAAGCAATTCTGTATCACCAGCATCCTCTACATAAACACGTGAGAACATTTGTTTGATAATAATCTCGACATGCTTATCATTCAATCTCTGACCCTGAGAAGAATAGATTCCCTTGATCTCACGCAAAATATAGTCTGATACTGATTCTCTACCTTTTAACTCAAACAATTCTTTCAAATTTACCGAGCCTTCAGTCAACTGTTCACCCTTTTCTACACTATCCCCTGTCTTGACCCAAAGTTTATAACCAACAGGAACAATATACTCTTTTATATGCTTACCTTCATAACTAAGCATTATATGACGTTTTTCTTTTTGAATCACACCAGCATATTCAGCCTTTACTTCTTCACCACTATCACCACGCACCACGATCACATCGCCTTTGGATACTTTTTGACCATCTTCAACTTTCAAATCATCGGCTGCTTTTACACCAATCTTCATTTCATCCATTCCTTCAAAAGTGACCTGAATGATTTTCTGACCACGACGACCTTCAAAAATCTTACGGCCTGTTGGACTAGTAATAACCTTACCATCAGCATCTTCAATTTTTACTTCGCCATCAACTTCGGACAGTACTGATTTTCTCTTTGGGTTACGTGCCTCAAGTAATTCTTCTACTCGAGGTAGACCTTGTGTGATATCAGTACCACCAGCCACACCACCAAGATGGAATGTTCTCATAGTTAGCTGAGTACCCGGCTCACCAATAGACTGAGCAGCAATAATACCCACAGCCACACCTTTTTCTACTTGTTTGTTATGACCAAGATCATAACCATAACACTTTTTACATACACCCTTTGGTAAGAGACAACGAAGAACTGAGCGTACGTGAACTTTATTAATATCTAAATCATCAATTTGTTTGGCAACACCACTAATAATAATTTCACCAGCTTTTACAAGTTTTTTTCTACCAACTTTAATGTCTTCCATTGTATATCTACCAATCAGACGATCGGACATTTTTTCGCTCATGTTTTCAGTCTCTTCTCTTGTGATAAATGCACCTTCTTTGTCACCACAATCCTCTGCCAAAACTACCACATCTTGTGCTACGTCTACTAGACGACGGGTCAAATAACCAGCATTTGCAGTACGAAGAGCAGTATCAGATAAACCTTTTCTAGTACCATGAGAAGAAATGAAAAACTCTAAAACATCAAAACCTTCTTTGAAGTTGCCTTTTACAGGAAGCTCAATAATTCCACCAGATGGAGAGGCAACAAGCCCCTTCATACCAATAACCTGACCAAGTTGCCCCCAAGAACCACGAGCACCTGAATCAATCATGGCAAAAGCAGATCCGTCTTTATCTAGAGCCACCTTATTATGAGAGACTACCCTGTCTTTTACATCAGTCCAAACTTCCAAAACTTTGGCGTGACGCTCTGAGTCGGTTAACAATCCCTCTTCATACTGCTGTTGAATTTGCATTACTTTCTCATCACCTTCTTTTAGGATGTCTGCCTTTTCTTCAATATGACCGAAGTCATTCATACCCAAAGAGTAACCAGACTTAGTTACATACTTGAAACCAAGATCTTTTATTCTATCGAGCATATAAGCAGTCTCTTCTTTATCATAAACTTCCAAAAGCAAACTGATAATCTGACTCAAGTCTTTTTTGGTAACAGCTTTGTTGTAATATGGAATCTTATCTAACAAAATTTCATTAAACAAAATTCTACCAATTGAAGTCTCTATAATTGGACCTTCACCTTCTTCAAACTTGGATAAATTGGTAAATCTAACTTTTATACGCTCACGCAAACCAATAACTTCAGTCTTGTACGCGAACCTAGCTTCTTTTGGATTAGAAAATATTTTCTTCACTTCTGCTGTATCATCCTCGTCACACTTAGTCATATAATAACAACCAAGCGCAATATCCTGCTGTGGGGTAACCACAGGAGAACCAGTAGCTGGTTTTAACAAGTTCTTTTCTGAAGCCATTAGATTTTCTGCTTCCCAACGCGCCTCTTCTGTAAGTGGAAGATGCACTGCCATTTGATCACCATCAAAATCAGCATTGAACGCTGGACAAACAAGTGGATGCAAGCGAATAGCTTTACCCTCAACTAGACGAGGTCGAAAAGCTTGAATACCTAGACGATGCAAAGTAGGAGCACGATTAAGCATCACGCGAGTCTTCTTGGTAAGTTCTTCCAAAATATCCCAAACTTCTGTAGCATTTGTCTCAATAAAACGAGATGCGCTACGTACATTATGAGCCAATTCTTGTTTAATAATTTCAGACATTATAAAAGGGCGAAACAACTCTAGTGCCATTCTCTTTGGAATACCACACTCTTTTAGTTTCAACTCAGGTCCAACCACAATAACACTACGACCTGAATAATCTACACGTTTACCCAATAAGTTTTGGCGAAAACGACCCTGTTTACCTTTCAAAATATCAGCTAGAGATCGAAGTTGTCTCTTTTGACCAGTAGAGGCTGTTACTGTCTTGGAAGCACGGGCGTTGTTATCAATAAGTGCATCAACTGCCTCTTGCAACATGCGTTTTTCATTTCGACAAATAACTTCTGGAGCATTCAAATCTAACAAACGCTTTAGACGATTATTACGATTGATAACACGACGATACAAATCATTCAAATCAGATGCGGCAAAACGGCCACCATCCAAAGCTACCATTGGACGCAAGTCTGGTGGTACAATAGGAATTACTTTCAAAATCATCCACTCTGGTCTAATACCGTTTTGGAACAAACTTTTTAATAGCTTGGTACGACGAATAAGTCTTTCTCTTTTTGCGCCCTTGGTCTTCTCAATTTCAAGTTCCAAATTCTTGATTGTCTCTTCCAAGTTCATGCGTTCGAGTAAATTGCGAATAGCCTCGGCACCGATTTCAGCATCAAACAAGGTACCATAACGAAAAGATAATTCCTGATATTTATTTTCAGAAATAATCTTCATCATCTGAATTTCTTTCAACTCTGATTCCGCACCTTTAAAATCTTCTTCAAGAGCTTCTAACTTTCTTTCTTTTTCTTTACCTAATTCTTTCAAAACAGGGTTGCCCTGTTTGCTGTCAGCAGAATCTTGAATTTTCTTATCAAATTCCTTAGTAATTTGTTTTTTCTTTGATTTATATTCAGTCTTCAACATTTCGTGTGCTTGCTTTTTTCCTTCCTCATCTACTTTTGTAATTATAAAGCTAGCAAAATAAATAACTTTTTCAAGAGCTTGAATAGACTGATCCAGAATCAAACCAACCTTAGAAGGAATAGAGCGCAAAAACCAAATATGAGTAGTCGGCGCAGCTAATTCAATATGGCCCATGCGTTGACGACGAACCAATGAGTGTGTGACCTCTACCCCACACTTATCACAAACGATACCCTTAAAACGAATTTTTTTGTACTTACCACAAAAACATTCCCAATCCTTAGTAGGTCCAAAAATTTCTTCAGCAAACAAGCCGTTCTTTTCAGGTTTTTGTGTACGATAGTTAATTGTTTCTGGCTTAGTTACTTCTCCATAAGACCAACCTCTGATTACTTCTGGGGAAGCGACTTTGAGACGCATTGCGTCAAAATCCATAGTTTGTGTTGAATCGCGTGACATAGAGTATATATTAAATATTTTTTTATTAATTTTAATTGCTTATGAGAAATATAAATTATTTTCCTCTATAATTTCTTTCTTCATCATTGTTATCATAATTTTCTTTATCTTGTTTTTCTTTTCTTTCTTTTTTCAATTCTTCTATGTTTACATAGGAACCATCTTCTTTTTTACTCATAAGCTCTACGTCCAATGCCAAACCTTTCAATTCACGCACCAAAACATTGAATGACTCTGGGACATTTACTCTGCTAATTTTTTCACCCTTAATAATAGCTTCATAAGCTTTGGAACGACCAGGAACATCATCGGACTTGATAGTCAAAACTTCTTGCAAAGTATGAGCTGCACCATAAGCTTCTAATGCCCAAACTTCCATCTCTCCAAATCTCTGTCCGCCAAATTGAGCTTTTCCACCCAAAGGTTGTTGGGTAATCAAACTGTATGGACCAATAGATCTTTGGTGAAGCTTGTCTTCTATCATGTGGTTCAATTTCAACATGTAGCTATAACCAACAGTTGTCTTTTTGTCAAAAGCAGTACCAGTACGACCATCATAAAGCTGAAGCTGTCCATCTGTAGGAAAGCCTGCTTTTTCTAATTCACCTTTGATTTGCTCTTCGGTAATACCATTCAAAGTTGGAGTGGCAGCTTTGTAACCCAATGCATTGGCAGCTAGTCCCAAATGAGTTTCCAAAAGCTGACCCAAGTTCATACGAGAAATAACACCAAGTGGAGATAAAATAATATCTACTGGCGTTCCGTCTTCCAAAAATGGCATATCAGCTACTGGAACGATTCTAGAAATAACACCCTTATTACCATGACGACCAGCCATCTTATCACCAACCTGAATCTTTCTCATATCAGCTACCGTAATCTGAACTTGCTTTATAACACCCGGCTGTAATTTATCACCATCCTCGGCAGAAAATACTTTTACATTAATTACTTTTCCGTGCTCACCATGTTCTAAATAGAGAGATGAATCACGTACGTCGCGTGCCTTTTCACCAAAGATAGCCCGAAGCAATCTTTCCTCAGGAGACAGTTCTGTCTCACCTTTTGGAGTAATCTTTCCAACCAAGATATCACCCGATTGAACTTCAGCACCAATTCGTACAACACCCTCAGAATCAAGATTTTTTAATTTTTCTTCACTTACATTTGGGATATCAGAAGTAATTAATTCTGGCCCCAACTTAGTTTCACGAACATCAATTTTGTAATTTTCGATATTAATAGAAGTATACTTGTCTGCCTGTACCAAACGCTCTGACACAATCACAGCATCTTCATAATTAAAACCATCAAACACCATATAAGCTACCAGTACATTTTGGCCCAAGGCTAATTCTCCGCCTTGAGTAGAAGGGCCATCGGCCATTGGCTGACCCTTTTTAACTTTTTGCCCCAAAGAAACAATTGGTCTTTGGTTGATACAACTAGAAGCATTGGAGCGAACAAATTTGTTTAAACTATGAACAAATACTTTAGTTTTGTCTTTGCTAGCAGTCAATTCTATCTTTTCACCATCTACTGCAGTAATTTCGCCAGTCTCATCTGCCAAAATAACGTGACCACTATTTTCAGCAGCCACTGCTTCTACGCCAGTCCCAACTAGAGGAGAGTCTGGCTTTATAGTTGGCACAGACTGTCTTTGCATGTTTGAACCCATCAAGGCTCTAGTAGCATCATCGTGTTCCAAAAATGGAATAAGCGAAGTTGCAATGCTCAAAATCTGATTAGACGCTACATCCAAATAATCAACTCTTTCACTGGCAGTAACATCAGCCTCACCCTTGATACGAGCTGGGATTCTTTCCTCTACTATAAGATTATTTTCATCCAACTTGGTAGTAGCGCTGGCAGTAACTACTCTTTCTTCTTCAAAAGAATTTAGATAGACTACCTCACTAGTTACTCTTGGTTTAACAACGACTTTTTTTAAATCTTTTTTCTTTTCTATTTTTTGGGCCATTGCCTTATCGATCTTATCTCCAGCTTTGCCTATTCCAGAAATTTCATCACGCAAAAATTCACCGATTGTTAATTCAGCTTTATTTGTAACATCATTAATTACTTTACGGTATGGAGTTTCCAAAAAGCCAAAACTATTTACCTTGGAAAAACTAGCCAAATGACCAACCAAACCAATATTTGGTCCCTCTGGTGTGGCAATCGGACAAATACGACCATAATGAGTGGTGTGAACATCTCTAACTTCAAAACCTGCCCTATCACGAGAAAGACCACCCGGCCCCAAAGCAGAGATTCTGCGTTTGTGCTCTAACTCAGCCAAAGGATTTACCTGATCCATAAACTGAGATAACTGAGAACTCATAAAAAACTCACGTACAGAGCCAATCACCGGACGAGCATTAATAAGTTTGTTTGGTGACAAATTATCCATCTCATAAGTACTCATTCTATCTTTTACAATTCTCTCCATACGAGATAAACCAACTCGGAAACGATTTTGAACTAGCTCACCAATAGCTCTGATACGACGATTTCCTAAATGATCGATATCATCTGGCTGATCTTGAGTAACATTTAAACGAATTACTTCCTTTATTACATGCATCACTTTTTTTGGTGACAAAACTCTATTTTCTTTGTCTTCAAAATCTTTTCTTCCAAGTCCTAATTCAAATTTAGTATTAAATTTGTAAACACCAACTCTACCCAAATCATAACGATCAAAATTGAAAAACATCGAGCTAACGAGACTTCTAGCATTATCAGCCATAGCCAAGTCACCTGGACGAATACGTTTGTAAACTTCAATCATTGCTTCATCTTCACTAGTAGAAATATCTTTTTTCAACGTGTTTTCAAGATAGTCAATATTCGGATGATTGTTTACATCAGACAATTCTTTTTCCATCTGTTCATTTGAATAACCAAAAGCTCTAAGCAATGCAGTGGCAGCTACTTTACGTTTACGATCCACCTTGATCCACAATACATTATTTTGATCAGTCTCTACTTCAATCCAAGCACCACGATTTGGAATAATCTTAGCACCATAAAAACGTCTGTCACGCAAAGTCTCTGCAGTGAAGAAAGCACCAGAACTACGAATCAACTGTGACACAATAGTCCTCTCAATTCCATTTACAACGAAAGTACCGCGCGATGTCATAAGTGGTAGATCACCCAAATAAATTTCCTGGGTATCCACTTTATCATTCTTTTTGTTTACCAATCTTGCATTTACACGTAACGGCGCTTCAAAAGTAATATTTTTTTCACGACAAATCACTTCATCAAATTTTGGTTCGTCTATATAATATTCCTCAAAATATAATTCCAAATCTCGTCCAGTAAAATCAGTCAAAGGTGAAACTTCTTCAAACAACTCCTTAATACCATCTTTCATAAACCAATCGTAAGAAGCTTTTTGTACTTCTACTAAATCTGGCATCGGAATGGCATCTTGTAGCTCAGTAAAAAACTTTCGCTTTGTCTCAGTAGTAGATTGACGTTTCACTAATGGCATAATGTATAAATTAATTTTTTTTAATAATTTTATTTAGATATACAGACAATCTTTAAATCAGTACTGTTTGAATATCTGAATATAACTATTGGAACAACAAAAAAATCACCCTCAAACAAAGGTGTCCTTTTATTACAAGCTATTTTTTATGAAGTTTTTTGCACGCATGTCTTTTGGTACGGACCCCTATGACCCCTTGGCAGGGAATCTAAGAGTGCACGAACGCTTATGTGACAGGAAGGACATATAGCCGGAGCAGAGAAAGCGTACGTCTTTATTCCCGATAAAGTCGGGATAAATGACTTAACTTAGAGAAATTTTGCGATTTCTCGCAAAAATTAGGATGGCTTAATAATACACCAAAAAAATAGATTTGTCAAATTAGACATGTTGATAACTAATTTGTCAAGTTTGGCTTATTTTAGCGAAATTTGGGGTTTTTTGGCTAAAACATAGCAAAAGTTATCCACAATACACCTACCACTTCTCTCCGGTACACTAGGAGCATACCAAAATAAAACAAAAACCACCCCTAATGGGCGGTTTTTTTATGTTAAGATTGTGTCTTTAGCGAGGGCAAAAGTTTATCAAACCAGCAATTCTAGCCTGCTTGATAGCCTTTGATACTCTTCTTTGATGAGTAGCACATAACCCACTACGTCTACGAGGTGCAATCTTGAAATAAGATGATACAAAGCGACGTAAAGTCTTTATATCTTTGTAATCAACTACTTCAACATTATTAACACAATAATGGCATGGTTTTGTTGTTTTCTTTGTTGGCATAATCAATATTTTCAGCACTTAATTTAAAATGGAATATCTTCAACCTTGATTTCTTCATCTCCAACTACTTCAACTGGTGGAGGTGGGACATCGTCTGAGCTACCTGTTGGAGCAGAAGCACCGCGAGGAGAATCAAGCATTATCAAATTATCAATAATAACTTCTGTTCGATATCTCTTTACTGCATCGTCCTTGCCTACCCAGTCGCGTGTTTCTAGACGTCCTTCGGCATAGACACGACGGCCTTTGGCCAAATACTGCCCAGCAATATCTGCTAATTTACCCCACAAGACACAATTGTGAAATTCAGTTTTTTCTTGTTTGGCACCAGACTGATCGGTCCAAACTCTTCCAGTGGCAATAGTAATATTGGCCACACTTTTTCCTGTTGGTGTAGTGCGTACTTCGGGGTCACGAGTTAATCGGCCCAGCATGGTTGCTCGATTGAGATCCATAAAATTGAAAATTAGTTAATAAGATTGGAAGTAAATTGTTTCCGCTCAATATTATACATTAGAAAGGTCAATATCCAAAATCTCATCCAATTTCTTATCAATATCATCCATATCGACTTTTTCTTTTCCACCTTCGCTCTTAGCTTCAGTGGATTTATCCTCCGTAGCCTTGGCGGAGGTGGATTCTACTTTTTCCTCAGCAGGCTTTTCTTCTTTAACTTCCTTATCCTGTTTAGTCTCCTTGTCCACCACAGCTTCAGCGACGGTGGGAGCGGAAACAGATTCTACTTTTTCTTCTGTCTTTTCTTCTTCAACCTTCTCTTCCTTTACCTCTTCCACGGCCTTAACTTCGCTATTTTCTTTTTCTGGTGCAGTTTCAACGACGGCAGGAGCAGGAACAGTTTTTTTAGGAACAAACTTGGCTGGAGCTGATCTACTGTCATTATTTCTACGAGGTGTCACAAGATCATCTTTATTCTGCATTGGTAAACCAAAATGAATTGTTCTATTTTTTTGTATACTAGGATCGTGCTTTTGCACCAAAACTCTAAGTAGTTCTGGAATCAAAAGCAACTTCTTCTGGATAGCTACCACTAACTCTGGTTCGGCCTCAAAATAAGCTAGGTTAAAATAACCATAACGAATATGCTTAATTGGATAAGCAAGACGTCTTTTTTCTAATTTTTCAACAGATAAATTGACACCACCAGCGTCTTCAATAGTCTTACTAACACTTTCTACCAAAGGACCTACTTCATCTTCTGACAAAGTACCTGGTAAAATCAATAATAGTTCGTAATTTTGCATAATTTAATTTATTTCATTGTCTAAAGAAACAAGCCCAAGACTTTCAGTTTTTAGGGCTTTCTACTATTTCGGTAATTAAAAATTACTAAGCATTGTTCCTTTTTACACCATTTCTACTCCCCCTTACACCTGATTCGACCTCCAGGCTAGAAATAATGCTAATATTTATGACAATAATATACCAGATAAATAGAAAACTGTCAAGTAAAGCTGTACTTAAACTTTTAAACAGGTAAATTAATTAAATATTTAAATAAATAACAACGTATAGCATAAAAACCCCAAATTATGCTATAATAATACCACTATTAGAATAACCTAAATTCTCCATTTTATGCTAAATGAAAAACTACTGCACAAACTTATAAAAAAACTGTTTGATATAAAACCGTCTGAACTAAAGACTTATGCTGAAAAGGCTAAAAAGCTCGACAGGTCTTTGGAAGAATATCTAGCCCACGAAGGTATCATAGATGAAATAAAACTGTATACCGAAGCCGCCAAAATAATGGATGTACCTTTTATCGAGATAAAGGGCAAGGAAATAAAAAAAGAAACTCTCAACCTAGTACCCCCACCAATAGCACAGACTCACAATATTATTGCCTTTGATAAAAATAGTAGTGAAATAAAACTGGCCACATTGGACCCACAAGATATCCAAACAATTGAATTCCTACATAGAAAGACTGGGCTTACCCCAAAAGTATACTTAACCAACCCAGATGGAATTAGGGATGCGATCCGCCGTTACCACGCAGATCTTGAAAGTGATGTGGCTATTACTCAACTTGCCGAAGGTGAAGAAGCTGGTGAGGGTGATTTGAAAAAAGCAGCCGAGGAATTGCCTATTATAAATATTGTAAACAGTGTTTTGGAACATGCAGTCTACGAAGGTTCTAGTGATATTCATATAGAACCAACTGAAAAAGCTGTTACGGTGCGCTATAGAATTGACGGCATACTCCACAATGTAATGAGTCTTCCAAAAACTGTAAAAAGCGGAATAATCGCTAGAATAAAAATTCTGTCTAATCTAAAAATTGACGAGCACATGAAGCCACAAGATGGCAGATTCAAAATAAAAATTCAAGACGAAAAACTAGCTTTTCGTGTTTCTATCATTCCAGTCTATGATGGCGAAAAGATTGTTATGCGTATTTTGCACGAAGGCCAAAAACCTCTCACACTTGACGAGCTAGGATTCTTGCCTCGCCCACAAAAACTTGTTGAGCAGGCTATTTCCAAACCACATGGAACCATTATGGTTACCGGTCCCACAGGATCTGGTAAAACTACTACACTCTATTCACTTTTGGGTATGCTAAACAAGCCAAATGTCAATATAACTACTATCGAAGATCCGATTGAATATCATGTGGACGGAATTAACCAAAGCCAGATAAACCCCAAAGCTGATTTTACTTTTGCCTCTGGACTAAGGGCCTTTTTGCGCCAAGACCCAGACATAATTATGGTTGGGGAAATCCGAGACCAAGAAACAGCTGAAATTGCTATTCACGCTGCCATGACCGGACATCTAGTCTTATCTACTTTACATACCAATGATGCACCAACCACTATACCTCGCCTGTTAGATATGGGTGTACCACCTTTTTTAGTTGCCTTCACCACTAATATTATTGTTGCTCAGCGCTTGGTAAGAAAAATATGCGAAAAATGTAAAAAAGAATTTCACTTAGAAAAAAAGGCTATTTCAGAATTACAAAAAGCTACTGACGTCAAAAAATTATCAACTCTATTTAAAAATCATAATATAAAACTAAAAAAGGGAGAAAGAAATTTAGAAAGCATTTCTTTTTATCACGGCGAGGGTTGTAGACATTGTAACAAAACTGGCTACAAAGGCAGAATTGGTATTTATGAAGTAATGGAAATTGATGAAGCAATGATAAAGAAAATCAACGAACACGCCTCAGCTGCTGAAATAAAAAGTTTGGCTCGCAAAAGTGGTATGGTAACTATGTTAGAAGATGGATTGACAAAAGCTAAACAAGGAATAACAACCATTGAAGAAGTTTTGAGAGTTACTAGAGAATAAGATAAACATACTAATATGAAGAAAGAAAAACAATTATCACCAACAGAACAAAAGTTAAATGATTTTGTGACCAATCATCTTACCCACATTCCTTTGGTACAGAAGATACTTTTTGTGGAACATTTGCACACCATGATACATGCTGGATTGTCATTAGTAGAATCATTGAATACATTGAGTAAAGAAATTGAAAATAAAAAATTAAAAAAAATCATTGGAGAGATAAAAACAGATATTGAAAAAGGTCAACCTCTGGCAGAAGTATTGTCCAAACATCCAAAAGCCTTCCCACCTATTTATGTAAAAATGATAGAAGCTGGTGAAATAGCTGGGAAATTGGAAGAGTCACTAAAGCAAGTGGCAAATCAGATGCAAAAAAATGAAAAATTGATTTCTACTATTCGTGGTGCTATGATCTACCCAGCCGTAATTATATTTGCCATGACTGCAATTGGCATTATGATGGTTACAGTGGTTTTACCCAAATTAATGGTGATGTTCAAAGAATTTGATGCCGAATTACCTCTAGCAACTAGAATATTAATTGCTATTACCGACTTTGCTAGCAAACCATTAAACATGATAATAATTATTGTTTCCTTAATATTGTTTATAATACTGTTTGTCTTTTCTCTAAAAAAATATCCAAAATTTAAACGTTTTATACACAACCTGAATCTTCATTTGCCTATTTTTGGAAAAGTTATAAAGAAAATTAATTTAGCTAGATTTTCACTAACACTATCCTCACTCTTAAAAAGTACCATTCCAATTGTACAAGCAGTCGAAATCACCAGCGAAACCTGTGGTAATATACTATATAGAGATTATTTGAAAGAAACTTCCGAAAAAATAAAAAGCGGGACACCGCTATCAGAAATATTAGGAGATAATGGTTATCTTTTTCCACCAATGGTAACAGAGATGATTATGGTTGGAGAAAGAACTGGAGAAGTAAATCAACTTCTAGATGAACTAGCAAATTTCTATGGTAACGAAGTAGACAAAACAATGAAAAATTTTACTGTCATAATCGAACCAGTTATAATCCTTGCTTTGGGCCTAGCAGTAGCTGGCATGGCCGTAGCAGTCATCATGCCAATGTATACTCTGGTACAAGCTTTTTAAAAATAAAAAAACTATCAACAAGCTCCCCACAAGGGAGTTTTTGTGTTATAATAAAGTTAGCCTAATAAAAAATATTGTATTTTGTAACATATGTTCAGCAATCCTTTTCCAGATGCATTTGGCCTAGATATAGGAGACCTATCAATAAAATTGGTCCAACTCAGAAACCAGTCTTTTTGGCATCATAGACCCTATTACAAACTTGTAACATGTAGGTCCGTTGATATTCCACCGGGTCTTATTCTAAATGGAGAATTGCAAAAACCAGAAGAGGTTCGCAAAAGAATAATGCGCTTGCTACAAGGAACCAAATCCCAAAAACCTGTAAAAAGTCCTTGGGTAGTTGCGTCCCTACCAGAAACACAGAGTTTTATAAAACATATTGAAATAAAAAAACCATCAGAAGAATTAATTGAGGAAGATATAATGTTGGTAGCTAGAAAACATATTCCTTTTGATGAGGACAATTATTATTTACAATGGCAATTCTTGCCAACTCAGTCGGGAAAAAAAGATACTACAAACTTGATAATCGGTGCTGTACCAAAAACAATATCTGATAGTTATACTTATTTGATGGAAAGCATGGGATTGGGGGTTTTGGCTCTTGAAATTGAAGCGCTAGCGCTAACAAGATCCATGGTAACAGCAAAAAAGGAATATGAAAAAGAAGCTCGTGCTGTATTACACATTAGCGCCACTCGATCCAACTTAATAATTCATGATCATGATATTATTCAATTTAGTACCTCTCTACCCTATTCTGGTGAAATACTAACTACAGCCCTATCACAAAAACTTCGCATATCATACGAGGAAGCCGAAAAAATAAAAGTAGAACATGGTACGTCTTATAAAAAAGGAAGTGATAAGGCTTGGAAAATAATAGTTGATTTTAATAAACAATTGACCGACGGGATAAAGGATGCGTTGGATTTTTATTATTCTCACTTTCCAAATGCTAATAAAATTACCAGAATAGTTATGTGTGGTGGAGGTTCCAATTTGAAAAATCTAGACAAGGTAATTTCAACCAGACTAAAGATGGTGGCTCGACCCGGCAAACCATGGAAAAATCTTGGGAGCAACCAAGAAGATATCATGCCAATAGAAAAATCACTTTCTTATTCCGGTGCAATCGGTCTAGCTCTGCGAGCTGCTGACAATCCCTTTTTTACCAATGATATAATATAGATATGTTACCATCACGCCTAAATCTACTTTCACCCGACAAAATGAAAAGATTGAACTTCTTGTCTAGTTTTCAATTTGTAAAAAATATATTAGAATTTTTTCTAATCATAGTTTCAATAGGCGGTATAGTTTTACTTGGCGGACAAATAGTATTAGAAGATTTTTCAAATGAACTGGACACTGCAATAAATAGCTTACAAAGCCAGCATGCCGACACGAACAAACAAATAAATAATATAAACTCAACCCTATCTTCGGTAGAAAAAATACAAAAAGAATTTGAACCCATCTCCCACCTTATCCCCGAGCTAGCTGAGGTAATACCCGAGAATATATTATTGAAGACTATGATTATAAATAAAGAAAATAACACAATATTAATTGATGGCCAATCACCAACCAGAGAGACTCTGTTAGAACTGCAGAAAAGCTTATCATCACTAGATTGGATTGATGAAGTTGAAATTCCTATTTCACAGTTAACAGAAAAAGAAAATATAAATTTTTCATTCCAAGCCAATATAATTGAATAGTATATGGCCTCAACATCATTGAAAAAAAAACTAATAGGCATGCTAATAATAATAGTATTAGTTTTGACTATTATAAGTATTGGTGTAATATATCCAGCTATAAAAAAAATTGGAGAACTTAAGGACAACATTGCAAAGATCCAAAATGAAATGGAACAAAAATATGAAAACTCTCAAAAATTACGTCGCACCATGAGAGAACTAGAAAAAACAGAGACTGAAGTCATAAAATTTACAGAAGCCACAGCAAAACTCGGCGATGAACTTAAAATAATAACTGAATTAGAAAACCTAGCACTAAAACATAGCGTAGACCAAACTCTAAATGTTTCTTATAGCGGTGGAAATTCCAAAGTAAAAAAAGTCAGCATCGAATATTATGAACTTTCTTTTTTGAACAATGCTTATTTTGAAAATCATATAAAATACCTAAATGACCTAGAAAAATTACCTTATTACGTTATTGTAAAAAGTATTAAATTAGAAAAACGGCAGGGTAACACAATTAATAACCACGAAAAGACCCCCGTGACTCTCAGTTTCAATGCCAAAATATATGTTACAGTTCAATAAAAAAAATACAGTTAGAATACCAGAATACAAGCGCTATTCCTATTTACGTCTTGTTAGTTTTTTAATAATCGGATTTGTTGGCGTAATTATTATAGGTGGAATATTTTTTGTATATAATAATATTTATATAGCCATAGGACAGACTCAGGCCTTTATCAATCTTGATCAAAATATAAACATCGAGATAATTGACTTTGCTAAATATGAGAAGGTTGACAAAGCTTGGAAAGACAAGTATAGTGAGAAAGAATTAGTAATAACTAGAGACCCTTTTAATGCAGTCGTTAAAGAGGTGGAGACAGAAGAAGAGATTGAATAAATTTATGCATAAATACTTATTTGAACTGGGACACCAACCCCATATCTCAATCGCCGAAATTCAGGCGGTTTTTTCGCATAAAAAAATTAAACACAAAACCCTTTCCGCTCAAGGCAAATCTGCCTCAGGCGGAAAAAAGACTTTCTTTATTATTGAAACCAAAGATGGACTAGATTGCGAAGAGCTTCTAAAAACTTTGGGCGGAACCATTAAGATTACAGAAAAAATTGAGGAAGATAACATTACAGACTTCCTTGCCAAAACCCCAGAAGAATTTAAAATTCAATTTTCTCTCTCAGGACCAAATAGCAAAAAAATAGCCATGGCTGTAAAAAAACAGCTCAAATCAATGGGTCGATCTGTCAGATATATTGAACCAAAAAATACTGCGACGATTTTACATAATAAGCTAATAAAAAAACAAGGAGACCTAACAATTTTTGAAGATGAAATTTTTGTAACCAAAGCTATCCAACCTTTTGAAGAATTTAGTGAGCGTGACTATAAACGCCCTAGTACTGATAGTTTTAGTGGTATGCTTCCACCAAAGCTGGCTAGAATAATGATTAATCTGGGACAGACTGATACAGACGCCACCCTACTTGATCCCTTCTGTGGCTCTGGCACAGTACTTACCGAAGCGCTTGATCTCGGTTTTAAAAATTTAATTGGTTCAGACAACTCTGAAAGGGCAATAGAAGATACCGACAAAAACATAAGCTGGGTTGAAGATAGATACAATCTAAAACCTGAAATGCTAAAACTTACAGTCTTTGATGCTACTAGGCTTTCTAATGATCTTGATAAAAACTCAGTCAACCTAATCGTCTCCGAACCCTACCTCGGAAAGCCACTACGTGGTAATGAAAATAAATTAACCCTGCAGAAACAAACCGACGAACTATCTGATCTATACACAAAATCTTTTAAAGAATTTTATAAAATACTAAAAAAAGATGGCGTTGCAATATTCATAATACCAAAATTTAAACACAAAAACGAATGGGTAGAAATTGACTGTATAGAAAAAATTAAGAAATCTGGATTTGAAATTATCCCGCTTTCTGAAGAATCTGACTCGCTCACCTATCATAGACCAAAGCAACATGTGGCGAGGGTGCTATGGGGGTTTAGGAAAATTTAATATTAATAAAATTGTAAAACCTGCCAATCGGCAGGTTTTTTTGACCTCCCCTTACGAAGGGGAGGAACACACGTAGTGGGGCGGCCTGCCCGCCATTGCCTTGCAAGGCATGGCAGGCGGGGGTTTTATCGTAG
>Ga0075122_10000193_pt1 | contig 50076 bp, 58 predicted proteins | sample AntAceMetag02UKB_FD_69790 | JGI IMG/M metagenome (GOLD analysis project Ga0075122, IMG submission 69790) | Saline lake microbial communities from Ace Lake, Antarctica - Antarctic Ace Lake Metagenome 02UKB | ecosystem: Environmental > Aquatic > Non-marine Saline and Alkaline > Saline | place... | reverse complement strand
CCAAGTTGTCACCAACTTAAACGCAAGGTTTGGTACAGTCCTGATGGTTAGTCTTTAGACTGGTGGGACTTTAACCCACTGGATAATTAGAGCTTAGCTTGGCGCTTCTCATATATTTATTATATCAAAAAAAGCTGGTTTTTTCAGCTTTTTATCTTTTCGGCATATATTTATCCATCTCTTGTTTGAGTTCTATCTCTTCTTTAATCTTGGGTATTTTAACTTTAATGTAACTTATAATAAATATGAGCCACACAATTAATCCTATTAACCACAACAATATCCAAAAAGGTGATCCAAAGAAATTAATTTGTTTTGCTCTGAAAAAAGTAACCACTAAACCAAGAAAACCCATAGTTGATAGAAAGAAATAGAATTTAGACCAGATATTACGTAAAGGTGTGTTCTTTTGGTTTTTCTTAACCATTGCTTTGCAAGCAAACCCTAATATCAACATTAAAGCAAAGAATATATACAAAACACTTAAAACACCTTGAAACAAAGGTTCCGGACTTAAATCAAACCAATAACTTAAAGTGAATAGATTTCCTATGTTTTCGATAAATAGTTGCATACGATTATATTTTAATCTATTTTATACTTTTTTGTCAAAACAAAAACCATCCTTTAAAAGGATGGTTAAATATTTTAATATTTTTTTATTATTTAATAAAAATCATTCCATAATGATATTGACCTGCTTCAAACTGTTTATCAAAACTTAAACCAACTTCTTGTCCCATATCTGTTAACTCTTTTGGTGATATTTTTTTATCTGGTTCTGGGCCCAATGGAAACCTTCCTTCTTTCCAGTCAATTACTAAAACTTTTCCACCACTTTTTACCATACGTGCTGCTTCTTTAAGAACAGCCAGTCCATCTTTATTTTGAAAAAGAACATTAATAATTAATCCATAATCCAAACTTTCGTTGTTAACTCTACATGCCCCATACTTTTCCAGGTTGGACCATATAATCTTAATATTGTTTAACTTTAACTCTTTAGCTTGACTCTCAATATTTGATAAAACAGACTTTAAAATATCTACTGCATAAACCATTCCATTTTCTCCAACAATCTTAGCTGTTTGTAAAACAAAATATCCGGCACCACCGCAACCAAAATCTCCTACATATGAACCAGAAGTGATATTTAAATTTTCTTTTAAAATTTGTTGTGGGTTCAGGAGTTCATTTCCTCCTGGTACTTTTTGATGCATCATATGTTTTATATTATATTTCTTTATTTAATATTTCTTCTATTGGTTTATATGTCACTCTGTGTATTTCACTTAATCCATGACTATCTAAAGCATCTCTGTGTCCTTGTGTTCCATAACCTTTATGTTTATGGAAGTTATATTCTGGATAGAATTTATGATAATGGTTTAATAGATTATCACGTACAACCTTAGCAACAATTGAAGCCGCAGCCACAGACATAATTTTATCATCACCTTTAATAACAAACTCGTGTTCGTGTTCTGGTTCAAAAAACTTTATTCCATCAAATATTAAATAGTCTGGGTCAACATTTATTTTATCAATAGCTTTTAAAAAAGCTTGTTTGTTTGCTTGCAAAATACCCTCTTCATCAACAACAGTATGAGGAACAACTCCAGCTGCCCATGCTAAACTATTTTTAATAATTTGTAAAAATAGTTTTTCTCTTTTTAAAGCACTCAATTGTTTAGAATCTTTAATCCCTTTGATTTTAAACTTTCTTGGTAGCACCACAACACCCGCAACCACTGGTCCAGCCCAAGACCCCCTACCAGCTTCGTCTAAACCAGCTATGTTGTCATAGCCCTGCTTCCATAGTTTATTTTCGTATCTTAAATTCATACATATATTATATCATTTTTATAGATTCTTTAAAAACAGAAAGGTCCGCATTTGATTTTAATTCAAATTACGGACCAATACTTTTAAAAAACTTTCCTTATCCACAGCACCACAAAAAAGATTCAGCGGTTCGTTTTCAAATAAATCTATATTCTCCCGGTACGTATCGTGGATTTTTATAAAGGTTTTAAAAGACCAAGAAGAACTTCCAAACCTCATAAATGTTAAAAGAAAATCTATATAAGAGCGTATGTCTTCTCTAATATATTCTTTCTTTATTTGTAGAAAATCTTCTTCCAATTTTTCTCCTTTATTTTGATTGTTTAATCAGATACTCATATGCAGCCAAGGTGGCTACTGTGCCATCCCCCGCTGCAATGTTGTTTTGTTTGAATACCTTATTTGTTACATCACCAGCAGCAAAGATCCCTTGCTGGCTAGTACTTTGTTTTTCATCTATTTTAATTTGATTGTATTTATCTTTCTCAACCAGATTACCTAAAAAATCACTATTAGGCACTGATCCTATTTCAACAAAAACACCTTGTACTTTTAATTCTTTTTCTTGGCCTTCTTTCTCTGTATATTTAATTCTTTCAACAAACTTATCTCCATAAATTTCTTTTATCTTAACTTCTGGTACAAACTCTACCTTGTCAGATTTTAATATTTCTTCTTGCAAAACCTTATCTCCTTGTATTTCTGGCAATACATCAATTAGATATATTTTACTTGAATAGTTTAATAAATCAATAACAGCTTCTAGCCCAGCATTACCCGAACCAACAACCACTACCTCTTTATTTTTAAACATAGGAGCATCACAGGTTGAACAATATGCTACGCCTTTTCCATCAAATTCTTCTTCTCCTGGTACACCAAGTTTACGATGATGTCCACCAGCAGTAACTATTAAGGTTTTAGCTTGAAAGCTTTCTCCTTGTTCTGTTTCAACAGTAAAGATGTCTTCTTTTTTTTCAACCTTACTGACTTTTTCATTGTCTTTAATTTCTAAATCTTCTTGTGCTCTTACGTGCTCCTCAATTTTTTTAGCAAAATCAAAACCTGAAATTTCTTTTTCACCAATCCAGTTTTCAATTGTTGCAGAAACAGCAGACTGCCCACCAAAACTTTCTGTAATTAATACAGCTTTCATTTTTTTTCTTGCTGCATAAATAGCAGCTGCACACCCAGCAGGGCCTCCGCCAATTATTATTGTATCGTAGATCATATTTTTTATTTTATTTATTAATTTATCTTACAACATTTTAACACGAAAAGAAAACTATTTTACTTCCTCGGCTGCTCGCCAAGCTAATAAGAAAAAGTTCTTGTAAGTTTTAGCTAAATCTTCTGATTCTATCAAAACTCCAAAAAGGTTATCTAAGGAAACAATAAAAAGCTTATTGTTAGTTATTACAGAATCAGCAAATACAGGTAAATCTTTAGGCATCATCTTAACTTCTCTCTGTTTGCCTTCTTTTTTAGCATATTCTAACCCCTCTTTGCTGTACGAAACAATCTCCTTTGAGCTTTTATACCCAGTAACACAATTTCTTTTCCAATACCCAAGAATATCAGGAAATATATCAAGTAACTTTTCAGAATCTGTGCCAAAATAGCAGGCATCCTTAATTGGAAATAGAATTTTTGTATATATATTCTGAATTTCTTCTTTGCCCTCATAGTATCTTATCTTAGGTTTTGGTCCTTTATTAAATTTAGCTTCAAAAAAAGGTAACAGGTCTTTAAAATTATCCATCTTTTCTTTAAATTTATTCAACAATAATTCAGGTTTCTCAGCAGAATACAAGGTTGTGCTCTTTTTACCTACTTTTGTTACAAACCCTTTATTAAAAAGGCCATCTAGAGATAAATAACAAGTAGGGCGTTTAACTTCTGCTTTTTTAGATATATCTGAAACACCAGAGTTTCCTAATTCTAACACAGCTAAATATATTTTAGCTTCAGTTTGAGTTAAACCCATGTCTTGTAGCACTTTTTGTTCAACCATACATTTAGTATATATTATATACTACAATGTGTCAACATTTCTGACAACATAGTATGTATTTAAGCTAATATTAGCTTCCGTACTTGTCATAATTGTTGACACTCTACGTTTTATGTTGTATACTCTAATTGTTAACAAAAAACAGTTCATTAAAACCTAACCGAAAGGAAAGAAAAATGAAAACAGCCAAGTTAGTAGTAATCTGTCTTGTAATTCTAGTAAGTTCAGTTAAGGCCCAAAACCTCGTTATTGGTGGTTTCGGGACAATCCCCCCTGTTGGAGCCGCTGTGTTTGGTGGTTTAAGTGGCTCTACGATAGGAGTTACTGCGTCTTACTTTGGTCACGACATTGCATCTGTTGATTTAACTATCAATTCCTTGCAATTAATGATCAGCCTTGGTGGCAGGATTGCGCTTAAAAATAGAGACAAAGGTTTTGATTTCGTCTCTGTTCTATATACTCCAGAACTTCACAGTTCCGGTAATTGGTTGCTTCTTGGGCTGGTTGGTATTAATTTCAATGTTGGGCCATATGTGCCTAAAGAAATTAAAAAACAACCAGTGTTCGGGCTGTGTCTTGTTAAAGTTTTATAGTTATTTTATTCACCCCAATGTTCCATATGGAACATTGGGTTTTTCTTTTCCACCAAAACCCTGCTTTTTTAAGACTTATTCACAATTTGTCTACACTGGTCTTGACATATTCTATTGTTCCATATGGAACAATGCTTTTTTCAGCTAATATTAGCCCAAAACATAATATGTCTAGACCATCCTAGACATATCCTTTAATGTTCCATATGGAACATTAAATTTAACCTAACCTTAGCCCATACTAACACCCCTGTTCCATATGGAACATTCTAACACAAATTGTTAATTAGTTTTCCACCAAAACACATACATTCTTTAAGTTATCTACAATTTGTCTACACTAGTCTAGACAATATATTTTAGACCCCAAACTGATAACTTGGATTGTTCCACATGGAACATTAAACTCTAAGCTAATATTAGTTAAATATCCATTGTTCCAGATGGAACAATCTTCCTTTTTGATCTAGTTATCTATTTTATATGTTCTTAGTGTTCCCAAAAAAACCTGTCTTTTTTCAAAAACACGCTTTTTTTAGTGTTTTTGCCTTACATTAGCCAAAAGAGCTGTTTTTCCCAAAAAAACCTGTCTTTTTTCAAAAACACGCTTTTTTTGGTGTTTTTGCCTTACATTAGCCAAAATAGCCCTTTTAGCCACAAAAGACAGTCTACGTCAAATATTGGAAATGTGGTATAATATATTTTAGATAACATAAAAACCTCCTTAGTAGGAGGTTTTTATGGTGGACCATACTGGATTTGAACCAGCGACCTCTTGCATGCCATGCAAGCGCTCTAGCCAACTGAGCTAATGGCCCTATTGTCCCTGGCAGGAATTGAACCTGCATCTAAAACTTAGGAGGTTCTTATTCTATCCGTTGAACTACAGGGACTTATATAAATAATTAAACCTTCTTTGAGAATACATCTAAAGAAGGTTTAAGTAAATGTTTAATAATGAAGTATGTGCAAAAATGAGCAATAAATTAATAACTTAGAAAACACAAACAAACAGATTGCTCATCTGCTTCTTGGTATAATATTAAATTGTGTTGCGCGCAACTTTACAACTAAGAATACCTCAATAAATTGTGAAAGTACTTGGTTATGAAGTCGATCTTCAATATAAACAAAATACTGAAGACACCTATATTATACCACTCCTTAACTAAAATTAAAATCTTTACAATGTGGATAAATCAAGTTAAGCTTAAAACATAAATATTATTAAATATATATAAATATATGTCTAGAGAAAAAGAAGTAGAAACAATTATTGGTTCAACTGTAAAAGTTGAAGGTGATTTTAAAGGAAATGGAGATGTTGTTGTAGAAGGAGAAGTAAGCGGTAAACTTTCAACAAAAGGCAACCTTAGTGTAGGAGAAAACGCTAAAATTAACGCTTCTGTGGCTGCTGCTAACGCGATTATAGCCGGAGAGGTAGTTGGAGACCTAAAAGTAAAAGAAAGCCTAGAATTGACCTCAAAGGCCAGAGTTACGGGTGATATTGAGGTTAAAACATTAACTGTTGCCACTGGAGCTTCAATTAATGGAAATATTAAAATGGAAGAGTTTAAAACAAAAGAAATTGAGGAAAAACAAACAGAAGAAGAGAAGTAGACAGGAGTTAATATAATATGTACCAATATATATATGACAGCTTCCTGTCTAATAAGAAGTATGACAAAGAATTAATGCAAATTGAGGCTAAATTGATTGATTTAGGAATAAAAGGCAAGATCCACAAGCTAAATGTATTAAAAAACTTTGAATCATACATAAAAGGTATTGCAGACAAAAAAACTGGCTGTTTAGTTGTTGTTGGAGACGATAGAACTGTTGCTAAGGTATTAAACACTTTGGCAGAAAAAGATGTTGTTCTGGGTATTATTCCTATAGGAGACAGAAACATTATTGCAAACTTCTTTGGTATTCCTAAGGGGGGAAAAGCTTGTGAAACATTGGCTGCAAGGAAGATAGAAGAAATTGATTTAGGAAAAGTCTCTGGTCAATTTTTCTTATCTTCAGTAGAAGTCTTTGGTGAGGGTGTTTCAATATTGTGTAATGACAAATATGAAATAAAAGGATTACCTAAAACAGAAAAAATTGGGATATACAACCTGTGCCTTGAAGGACCGAATATAAACATATTTAATCCTCAAGATGAAGAGTTAGAACTAATATCCTTCCCCAAGAAAAGCAAAGGTATATTTGGATTAAAAAAACAAAACCTTAAAAAATCTTTAATTAAAATTAAAAAAGCTAAAATACTATCTTCCTCAAAAACAAGTTCTGTTATTATTGACGGAGGAAAAATTATTAAAACACCTGTTGAGGTTTCTGTATCTTTAAAGAAACTAAAAGTTGTAGTAGGGAAGGGAAGGAAGTTTTAATTTATTTTTATGAATGATGAATTCTTTATGAACGAAGCGTTAAAGGAAGCCAAGCTGTCCCTGAAAGAGGGGAATTGGCCTATTGGTTGCGTGATTGAATTAGGTGGAAAAATTATTGCACGTACACACAACCAAGTTTATACAAATCAAGACAAAACGGCCCACGCAGAAATGTTAGCTCTAAAAAAAGTTCAAGGCACTTTACGTAAAAACAAAAGAATGGCCACACTATATTCCACATACGAACCCTGTCCAATGTGTTTCGGAGCTATAATTTTAAGTAAAATAAAAAGAGTTGTTGCTGGCGCAAACATAGACAGAAGTGGAGCAATGTTTTTAAAAAAAAACTTGCCCGAACTATTTAAACAAGACCATTTGTGTGTAGACTTAACTAATGGAATCTTAGAAAGTCAGTGTCGAGAAATCTTCTTACAAGGAAAACCAACACAAAAACTAATAGAAAAAGGATTAATAAAAACCGACTAATCGTCGGCTTTATCAATGACCTAAATTAAATAAAAAATTTATTTTTCTTTCATCATCGCACCCTGTGCGATTTTTTGTTTGTTTTCTTTTTTAACCAATACATTTTTTTTAATACCCAAGTCTTCTACAACCATTTTCTTTTCTGTAATTTCAATAACTTGTCCTCTAGAGATTATTAAATCACCTTTGATTAAACCCGCAGTTAAGCTCGAGGGCTTAACAACATATTCTAAAACACTCTGAGAATCAATATCAATATTAAAACTCTCAACCTTACCAAGTTGGTCTCCTGATTGTGTTTCTACAATCATTCCGTCTATTTGTTTATTTGATATCTTCATTGTCTTTAGTTAATTCTTTACTTTCTGGTTGTTTAATAACTGTTGTATTTTCATTAATTTTAACTTCTTGGGTTTGTTTTTTCTTTTCTTGTCTACTGAATATATACATTTGCTGTACGCCCGTTAAAATGGTTGTAATAAACCAATAAAGGGTTAAACCACTTGGTAAAGATAAACCAATAAATACAGTTATCAAAGGCATAAAATACATCATCTGTTTATTCATAATAGATGTTATGGCTTCATCTTTTGCTCCTGGAACACTAGGTTGTTTTTTAGAGATCAACATTTTTGAAACCCAAAACTGTGCTGCTCCTGCCAAAATTGCTAAAATAAAATTTGCTTTTGCTAAATCGAGCAGCCCAAAAGACATTGAATTAATGGTTCCTGGATTTTGAACAAATGAATATAGAATTTCTAAACTTTGATTATTAGTTAATCCTTTTCTAAAAACCTGATACACAGCAATTAAAAATGGAAATTGAATTAACAAAGGAAGGCAAGAAGAAAAAGGAGAAATCTTTTCTTTTTTATATAAAGCCATTGTTGCCTTAGTCGTCTCTTGCTGATTATTCTTATACTTCTTTTTAATCTCTTCCATCTTTGGTTGTAAATCTTGTAAAGCTTTTTGTCCTTTAATGCTTTTTACAGATAATGGATGTAAAATTAATTTAATAATTATAGTTAAAACAATAATTGCTAAACCAATATCATGTCCTGGAACAATGTTGTATAACCAAACCAATAAATTAAATATTGGTTCATAAAGTATTGTGTTATATAAATCTGCGATCATAATTTTCTATTCTAGTGGTTCCCATCCACCCTGGTTAAACGGGTTGCATCTTAAAATTCTTTTTATTCCCAAAAAACTCCCTTTTAGAATACCATATTTATCAATTGCTTGGTAGGTATAATCTGAACATGTTGGTCTAAATTTACAAACACCTAAAGGTTTGAAAAATTTTAAAAATCCACCATGGTCTGGGGAAATATATTTCTGGTAAAACTTAATTATTTTTAATATTATATATCTCATCTTGACAAAAATCTTGTTTTAATATATATTACATACACCCACCAAACTGGTGGTTGTTAGTTACTTTTATCCCAGACGGACCAAGTGGTTTGTCTGGGGTTATTTTTTACCTAAATTTCAATATTTGACAAATATTTTATATTAAAGTACTTTGAATTTAGGATGTTAAGACATTAAAACACTTAGCATCTAAATTTATGCTCTTATTGACCTCAAACTCGGTTAATGTAGGAGGCCCTCACAAACACACAGGCTTTTACTGATGTGGTACAGTGAGGGTATTTTTTTACAAAATTTTGGCTTTTTTTAGCAAAAGTTCCATTTTTTCCTTGATTTCTTGAAAATCAAGGTTTTTTGTTTGTTCTCTGGTTAATATCATTACATCAAAACCTTGTTTTAAGTCTTTTTCATGATTTTTAATAATATCTCTAAATCTTCTCCGTATCTTGTTTCTAACAACAGCCCTCTTATCTACTTTTAAATTAACCACAATTCCATATCTGTTGTGTTTTAGATTGTTTTTAAGTATTTTAAAACCAAATTCTTGAGAAAAAAAAGATTGGCCTTGTTTTGCCAGCTTCTCAAAATCTTTTTTATATTTCAATGTTGAATACATAATATTAGGCAGATAACTTGGTTCTACCCTTAGCGCGCCTAGATTTAATCACATTTCTTCCTGCAGGAGTACTCATTCTAGAACGGAATCCATGTCTTCTTTTTCTTTTTAAGTTTGATGGTTGATATGTTCTTTTTGGCATATTATTACCTAGTCTTAGCTATTTATCTTTTATTTATTATCTATACAAATAATATACTAAAAATATGCAGTTGTCAATAAATATTTTTACACTAAAACTTACACACCCTTAGTCCACACCTTATTCACTTTTAACGTATTCTTTTATACATCTTTAAGTGTTACAATTATTAAAGTAATAAAAAGAGATTTTAAAACATATTTTTTAAGCTAAAATTAGCTAAAATTAAATATCAAAAATTAAAAAACAAAAACATGACAAATGAACAACTTTGGCAAGCTATTTTAGGAGAACTTGAATTAACCTTAAGTAAGGCTAATTTTACTACTTGGTTTAAAAATACTTTCATTATTAAACAAGAAAACAATGGAATTGTTGTTGGTGTTCCTAATGCTTTTACAAAAGCTTGGTTAGAAAACAAATACCAAGAAGGTATATTAGACGCATTAAAGCATATTTCGGGGAATGAGCTAAAACAAGTGTTTTATCAAGTCCAACTAAAACCCAAAAACTCTGATGTTGTTAATTTAAAAGAAAAAATACAAAATATCCAGTCTGAACCAGAAATTGAAGAAAAAATAGAGACAAAAGGCAATCAATATGGATTAAATACTAAATACACATTCGATAAGTTTGTTGTAGGTAAAAACAACGAATTGGCTCATGCAGCAGCTAAGGCCGTTGTAAAGTCTCCTGGAACGTCATATAACCCGTTATTTGTATATGGAGGAGCTGGATTGGGTAAAACTCACTTAATCCAAGCAATAGGTCACGAATTATTAAAGAAAAATCCAGATACTAAACTAATTTTTGTTTCTTGTGAAAAATTTACCAATGAGTTCATTTATTCCATTAGAAACAATAAAACTAATGACTTTCAAAAAAAATACAGAAACGTAGATGTTTTACTTATTGACGATGTACAGTTTTTGGCCAATAAAGAACAAACTCAAGAGCAGTTTTTTCACACCTTTAACGATTTACACCAAAAAGACAAGCAAATCATATTATCATCAGACAGACCACCTAAAGCTATTAATATTGAACAAAGATTGCAGTCTAGGTTTGAATGGGGGATGATAGCAGACATATCAGAACCAGATTATGAGGTAAGATTGGCTATTCTTGAACAAAAGCTAATTGATAAAAAGTTTTCTTTAGATAAAAAAGTTATTGAATACATGGCCGAAAACATTCAGAACAATATTAGGGAACTGGAAGGTGCTTTAAATCGAATATATGCGTATTACCAGCTTAAAAACGAGAAACCCGATGTAGACGAGGTTAAAACAATTTTACAGTCTATAAACACAATTACACCAAGAAGTTCATTAACAGCTAAAAACATCTTAGGTGAGGTGTCTAGGTTCTATGATATTACCTTAGATCAATTAACAGGATCTTCAAGAAAGAAAGAATTGGTTGTTCCAAGACAAATATGTATGTATATTATGAGAGAAGAGATTAAGGCGTCTTTCCCAAACATTGGTCATGAGCTTGGTGACAGAGATCACACAACAGCAATGCATGCATATGAAAAAATTAAAGATGAGGTTGAAAAGAATGAAAAAATCAAACAAGATATTGTTTTAATTAAACAAAAACTATACTCAGGACAATAATTGGTTGTTAATAAGTAGATAAAAAGTTGTGGATTAAGTGAATAGTTATTAACAGAAAAAACCATTTTTCAACACCCACCAAATTTAATCCACATTTCAAAATATTTTTCCCATTTCTTTTACACACTTTAATTTTCTTAATTATTAATTAAAACTAAAGACTAGAGTGTTTAAAAGACTTATCAACTTTTCCACCACCCTTATTAATATTATTATATTCTTTTAAATAAATAACTAATAAATAATAAGCATATGAAAATAATTTGCAAACAAGAAAATTTAATAGCAGGACTTTTTAAGGTTTCTCATTTAACTGGGAAAAATTTTAATCTTCCAATATTAAATAATATATTAATAAAAGTGGAAAACGGAAACATTGAATTAGCTGCAACAAATTTAGAGGTGGGCGTTAAAACAATTGTTAGAGGTAAAGTAGAGGAGGAGGGAAGAATAACTGTACCAGCCAAAATATTAACAGAATATGTTGGTTTAATTAATGGAAGCGAAAACATAACTTTAGAAACCCAAGAAGACAAATTAAAAATATCGAGTCATGGTTGGCAAACTAAGATTAAAACCAACCCAGCTGAAGACTACCCCCTTATCCCAGAAGTGGAAAACAAGAAGGATATAAAAATGAAAGTACACGAATTTAAGAATATGTTAGACCAGGTTTTGTTTGCTGCTTCTTTTGATGAAACAAGGCCAGAATTAACAGGTGTACTGGTTTGGTTTAAAAATAATGAATTAATTTTAACAACCACAGATAGTTACAGATTGGCGGAAAAAAAGACAGGTTTAGAAAACGGCCCAGCACAGGAAGATAAGATAGTTATTCCTGTTAGAACAATGCAAGAGCTATCAAGAATTTTGGGCGATGAAGATAGTGAAATGCAAATATTTATTGAAGAGAATCAAGTTAAATTTAGTTTTCAAGAAACCTCTTTAATGTCCAGATTAATTGAATCTGAATATCCAGATTACAAACAAATTGTTCCTGTAAATTTTACAACAAATGTAGAGTTTAATACCAACGAAGTAATCAAGGCAGTTAAGGCTTCTAGCTTATTTGCCAAAACAGGAATCTTTGATATTACTTTAAGTTTTGTCAAAGACGAATTAACAATCAAATCTGTAAATAGTCAGGTGGGCGAGAATGTAATTAAAATTAAAACTCAAGGTGGACAAGAAACTCCAATTGAAGTTGTCTTTAATTATAAATATCTTTTAGATGGATTGAATAATATGAATTCAGAAAAAACAAAGATATTTATTAATTCTTCAAACACGCCTGTAGTTTTCAAGCCTTCAAATAATGAGAAGTATACATATTTAATAATGCCGATTAAACAATAAAAAACAAAGATTAAAAAAATCCACCGTTTTTGGATCGGTGGATTTTGTGTCCTGTATTCTTAAAATATTACCTAGTATCTTCCGTGGGCCTCGAATGTCACCCGACCAATTTTAGGAAATATCTTTATGTTTCCAATTGTCGGTAAGGGGGATACTTTTTTGATTTTTTTAAGTAATTCCCTACCAGCGTACACCTTGTCCAAGGTATAAAAATTATGCTTACCTTTCTCGTAAGCCCTCCGGGAATTATAGTCATCAATCCCATCAAAAAAAGAAATAGGTTGATTTAAAATTGAATCAAGAGGGATTTTTGCAAAATTTTCGATTTCTTTCATTATTGCGCCGACCAGATCATTAACAGCCCCCTCGGCGGTTACATGGCGGTCTTTTGATTTTGTATCGTGAACATACGGAAGGCTCGCCTGTACTTCATACAAAACGGTTGGTTCTCCTTTTGTTTTCATCCAGAATTCACCATTACTTACTAACCATATTTTATCACCTTTTTGATTTTTTGTTACTTTCCCCCATTTGATTTTTCCGTAAAATGGAGTCGGAGTAGTTTTTTTGGTCAATTTAGCTTTTGCGGGAGTGTCAACGGTTGTTTTGAGGATAGTGGTAGTAACAGTTTCCGTCGTGTCTTTTTTTGCGACTACAACCTTTACCTGTTTTGTTTCTTTTTTTTCTTCAATAATTGGTTTTCTGATGGCAACTTTAGGTGTCTTAGAAACCACTTCTTTTTTGGTGGTAACTTTGGCGGGTTTTTCTAGAGCAGTCACGACCACCCCTCGCCTTGTTTCTGTTTCTGGTTGTTTTTTGTTATTTAAATAAACAACCAAGAAAATAGAAACAATACACGAAACGATTAAAATTAAATTCTTTTTCATTTTTAAATCTCCTAAAAAAATTAAAAGTTTATTTGTTTAAATGTTCTTTTTTTGTTATCTATACCATATCATATAAGTCTGGAATAGTCAAGTATTTTATCCACAAGGTGTATGTTTGGGCTAAAATTAGGTAAATAAAAACAAACTTTAAAATAAGTTTGTTTTTTGTTATTTTTTCAAGGACAATTAGTAGCTTTTCTGAAACCAGCACTCATAGCTTCTTGCTCTGTGCAGAAATATTGCTCACCCTTACGTGTATCTATTTTAACGGAGTTATAATTATCACACCCTGGTATTAGATATGTTTTACCAAAGCCTTTTTCTGAAATGTTGCCTTTAATAATACAATTTTTATTTTCTGGTTCAGAATTTTCTTGACGCTTGTTTATGTTGTCTGGAACATAGTCGCACACACCCCACATCCCAAGTTTGTTATTGTAAGCATACCATTGAGCTGAAGAAATAATTTTTTGATAACGGTTATCAGGAGGGCTAGGCATGTATCTTACAAAACCATTTTTTGCTAAATACTGTTCAACTAACAGGTCGTCGCCACCTGATTCATTTGGCAAAACAACATAACGAAGCAATCTTTCATATCTATCTTTTTCTGAAACATCTTTAAGTAATCTAACATGTTTATTATTGATCAAATCTATTAATGCCTGTGTTGATTCTTTATAATAACAAGCTCCTTTTTCTGGGGCGTTGATATTTATAAACCGAACCCGTTCCCCACCTTCAATTTTAAAAGTATCGCCATCAATTACAGACTCAACTAAATATAAGGGTGAGTCAGCTGAAAAATATTTTATTACTTCTTTTCCTGGCTTACTAAGGCTTCCAGCCAAAATACCAACCAGAAAGATAATAGATATTATGATAATGTTTTTCTTTTTTGTATATTTCATGAAAAATCACTAAATATTAAAATTTATTTCATCACTCTTTATTGTTTTGTTGTTATTGTTTGTTGTTAAAGTATAAATTTTATAACTACCTGGTTCTTGTGGAATATCGTTCCATGTAAATGTGATTTGTGAGTTATTTATTTCTTTATACCCTAACCATGAAGAATTATTAGAAGGGTTAATCAAATAAAAATCAACCTTTTTGTAATGATCTGGGTTAGATATATTAACAATAACAGGATAAGGAAAACTTTCTTCAATTAAAGTGTCATTATCTTTTGGTTGAATAAAAGTTACTGGTTGAGAATATTGACTTGGTAAATTTAAATTCAAAGCAATAGATTGTATTTTTGAATTTTCAACATCATCCTTAGAAACAACCCTTAAGGTATATGAACCGTTTTGAAAACCAATCACTTGATAGTTTTCTAAATTAAAAGGTTTTGATTCAATTGATTCTAATAAGGTATCGTCTAACCAATACTCTACTTTAGTTACGCCTCTTTTTGACGAGGTTGAAATATTGACAGTTAAGCCAGGGGAGGTAAGTGTTGTGTTGTTGTTTGGTGAATTAATTTCAAGTTGTGGAATGTTTTCTGGTATATGAACGGTATCTTTTTCTGTTGGTAGATTTGTATTTGTTTCATAACCATTTTCTTCTGCCCACTTTACAACAGCTTCTTCCCAACGTTCATAATTTTCATCCTGATAAGGATCTCCTGGGGTTGGACCTAAAGGATTGTTTTTGTTTACATAGTGTAACATAGAATGAACTTCACGATATATCTTTTCTTCAACTTGAGATTCTGGGGTATGTTCGGTTGCTAATTTTCCTGTAGTTTTATCAATCCTTATCTTTATTTCTCCTGCAAGATCTCCGTTTAACATTGGTTTTTCTGGAAGTTCATATTCTTTGGGTTTAGTAAAACTTTCTACTTCGGTATCTTTAGTAACTTCTCTCATATACCTGTTCCAGATTGGTGCTGCAACATTTCCTCCAGCAGCAGCCCCCCTCATTGCTTCACCTCTAGTGTTTCCAACCCAGACACCAGTTACAATTGACGGCGTAAAGCCCATAGTCCAACCGTCCTTGTAATCGTTGGTTGTTCCTGTTTTGGCTGCAACGGGTCTGCCCGGCAATGTAAGAAGGTTTTGTTCTCCAAATACATATGCCCTGGCACTGTTGTCTGACATGACATCTGCTATTTGTCTTGCTATTTCTTTGTCTATAACCTTATTTCCTTTAGCTTTTTTTGGTTTAAATTCTTCTAATGTTTTACCTTTACTGTTTGTAATTTTTAGAATAGCTTGTGGTGGATAATATTTTCCGTCCTGAGCCAAAGCAGTAAAAGCAGATACGTGCTCTAGAAGTTTTACTTCACCGCCACCCAAAACTAAGGACAGTCCAAAACGTGATCTATCTTCAAAGGTTGTATAACCAAGGCTTTCTGCTAAATCTATTACATTGTCTGCACCTGTTAAATACATTGTTTTAACAGCGGGAGTATTTAATGAACCAGCAAAAGCTTTTCTTATTGAAACTGGTCCAAAATTTGTATCGTTATAGTTGTGTGGTTCATAATCATCTGGATCTGATTTAAAGTTAGTAATTAAATCAAACAAAATTGTGTCTGGTGAAAAACCCTTAATAAAAGACGCCGTGTATACAATTGGTTTAAAAGAAGATCCAGGCTGTCTTGGTCGGATAGCAACATTGACTGCTCCATCAATGTCTTCGTCAAAATAGTTTGCAGAACCAACCATTGTTAAAATCTCTCCTGTATTTGCTTGCATCGAAACCAAGGCCGCATTGTTTGCATTATAGTTTTCTAGATTTTTTTCAACCTGTTCTGTAATTATTTGTTCTGCAATTTTTTGTTTTTCTAAATCTAATGTTGTTATTATCTCTAGCCCGTCTTCGCTGATTGCTTTTTCTCCATATTTTTCAGCAGCCAATTCTTTAACATAAAAGATAAAATGAGGGGCAACAATTGAGCTTGATATTTGAGAAAATTCTAATTCAATTTGTTTTGCAGCTTCTGCTTTTGCCTCTGGAACATATCCTTCTTCTACCAACGAATCTAGAATCCAATCTTTGCGCCACAAAAGCTTATCTTTATTGGATCCATAGGGTGATAAAAACGAAGGCGCCTGAGGTAAGGCAGCTAAAGCTGCTGCTTCTGCTAAATTTAATTCAGCTGTTGGTTTATTGAAATATTTTTTAGCTGCTGCTTCTACTCCATAAGCTGTTCCACCGTATGGAATTTCATTTAAATACATTTCAAATATTTCATCTTTAGTAAACTTTCTTTCAAGCTGCCAGGTTAGAATAAGTTCTTTAATTTTACGAGTGTATGTTTTTTCTGGTGAAAGTAGGGCGTTTTTGATAAACTGCTGAGAAATCGAAGATCCACCGACCCTAGAGTTTGAACTAAATATGTTAAGAAATATAGATCTTAATATTCCCTTAAAGTCTATTCCTCCATGAGAATAGAACTTTCTGTCTTCTGCTACCAAGGTGGCCCACTTAACATTGTCTGGAATATCTTTTAACTCCAATTTTGTTCTTGTAAAGTCACCGCTACCTGAATCATATAGTAAAGTTTCACCTGTTCGGTCGTAGAACTTAGCTGCACCTGTTTGATGCTTTGTTAATAGGTCTGTGGTTTCTGGAAGTTCTTTAGAAAACCAAGCAACTGTTCCCGCCAAAGTAATTGACCCTAGAATTATTAGGATTATGATTATTTTTACAACTTTTTTGAGTAATTTTTTAAAGAAACCATTACTGTCTTTGTTTTTATGGCGAACATGAAAAGAAGAAGCTTTTTTTTCATACTTCTTAATGACTTGTTTTTTTCTCTTAGCTGTATTTTTTTTCCACGTTTGTGGAGATTTTCTATATTGCATATATTATTTACATTAATGATCCAAGTAAGATTATTTGATCACCTAATTTAGATTTAACAATTTGAGTTTTTCTTAAAAGTGGTTTTGTGTTTTGTTTATAGAATTCTTTTCGTATTTCTTTAAGGATGTGTGGGTGTTCCATTAAGCCACCACCCAAAACAAAAGCTTCTGGATTTAAAATTGTTGCTAAATTACTTAAACCAGTAGCAATGTTTGGAATAATTATTTTGTTAGCTTTTTTCTCCCCATATTTGTTTGCTATTCTTTGCCAAGCTCTTCCTGATGCAATGGTTTCCCAACAATATTTATTACCACAGCCGCAGGTTGGAACAGCTCCAACCCAACTACCAGATATTTTCATGTGCCCAGCTTCTCCTGCTAAATTGTTTTCCCCTCTTAAAAGTTCTCCGTTAGAAATAATTCCTCCACCAATACCTGTGCCAAAAGTTAAAGCAACGAAGTTTTTGTATACTTTGCCATAACCGTATATATTTTCTGCTTTAACAAAACACTTAACATCGTTGTCTATTAAAACAGGAACTTTAAATTCTTTTTTTAATATATCTGCTAATTTAATATTCTTGAATTTAGGATTAAAGTTTGTAGTAGATATTATCGTTTTGTTTTTTACATCAACCTGGGCAGCAATAGCAATTCCTATCTTTTTTACATTTTTGTCCCACAATTGATCAATAACAAACTTAATGTTTTTTACTATTTCGTTGTTGGTTGACCTTGATTTACTGGGTTTTTTTATTGTTTTAATTATTTTATTACCAGAAACAAGTCCTGCTAAAATCTTTGTGGCTCCTATATCTAGGGCAATTGAGTATTTAGGCATAATATTGTTGTTAATTACGAGTTTATTATATAACAAAAAACTGGCTTTTGACCAGTTTTTTGTTTATATTAGCTAAATATTTTTTATTTAGATTTTTTAATGCAGTGTTTGATTATTTCTTTTACTATATTTGTGTCTGTTATTTTTTCTATTTCTAGTCCAGGATTGGAATTAACCTCAACAATCATGTTTTTACCATTTTTGTCTTTTATGATGTCTACTCCCGCATAGTCTAATCCTAAGATTTTGGTTGCTTTTATTGCCATTTGCTTCATTTCTTTTGTTGGTTCTATTTTTTCACCATTTCCACCTTTTGCTACATTTGAACGAAATTCTATTCCAGAACCCTTTCTTTTCATTGCAGCTGCAACCTTATTGCCTACTACAAATATTCTATAGTCTGTTGAATTTGATTCTATGTATGGTTGGATTAATAAGTCGGCTGCGTGTGGCCTACTAGAACCAAAGAACTCCATAAACGAAATGAAAGATATTTTTGATTCAACTAAGGCAACGTGATTTCCTAACGAGCTTGAATTTAATTTAACAACAAACTTATCTGTTTTATTTTTCTTTATATGTTGGTCTAGAAAGAAGTGTGAGTAATTTATGCCTGTTGGAGTAATTGGCATGCCGGCTTGTGCAAGTTCTATTAAACTGTCTCGTTTATTTTTTCCAAGAATAGAACTTTCTAAATTATTAAAGAAAGGAATTTGTTTTTTTGATAAAAAATTAACTAAAGAATAACTACCGTGGATATTTTCTCCACAAAGAGAATAACGAGAAATAAAAAAAACGAAATTTTTAAGATTTATTTTTTTATTATTATAAAAGATCTCAAGAGTATTTTGTTTAAAATATATTGAAAATTTGTAGTAATAAAAAATTTCAGGAATTAGACCTGATTTTTTAATTTCTTCTACAAATCTATCTGTGTATTCATTTTTCCCCCCTTCTTTATAAAATACCAGAATTCCAACTTTGTTTTTCATAATTTTATTTCTTAATTTGTTTAATTATATATTCTGTAATTAACTTTTCTATATCTAAACCTTTTTGTTCTAGAACTTTTGTTCCAAATATTGTATTAAGTTCCAGTATTTTTATTTTATTATTTTTATCTATTACTAAATCCCAGCCACACCAATCTAATTGTAACTTTTTATTTGCTTGTTTGACAAAGTTTTCAATTTTTTTGTTTTTTGTAAATAATATTTCTGCACCACGCCAAACATGTTTTAATACATCGTCTGATTTTTTTTCATAAGATAAAATTATTTTTTGTCCAATTGTTATTACTCTAAATTCTTGTTTAATATCTAATAATTCTTGGGCATATATGTAGTCTTCAAGGTTTGTCCAATTTTCATATTTAGGCCATTGCTTGCTTTTGCTAAATTCCAGAGCTTCTTTTTTGTTTTTAATTATTTGTATGCCAGGGTTTTTGAGTTTAGGTGCATCGCCACCAAAACCCCAAACATCTTTTATTAAAAACGGATATTTTGTTTTTTTAATAAAATTTTGTAGTTCTTCTGAAGAAGTAATTATGGTTGTTTTTGGGTAAGGTAATTTATGTAAATCAAAAATATATTTTTGATGTATTTTGTCTTGGAATAAGTAACTATCTTTTAAAGATGGAAAGATTCTTTTATTTGTGAATAGTTCTATGAAAGCTGAACGGTCGAGTAGTTTGAACCATTTATGATGTAAGCTTGGAAACCAAACAAATATATCACATTGTTTTCTTCTAATTTGCTCAACCCAATCCTTGTTTCTTAAATCAACAGAAATGGTTTTGATAGATTGTTCTTTTAGAGAAGATAATATCTTTTTATGTTTTTTATCAACCCCTACGATTATTTTGTTGGATGACTTTTTTATATAGTTTTTCATATTCTTTTACCATTTTTTCTATTCCGAATTTGTTTTCAACCTTTTTCCTACAATCTAATGGGTTTATATTTTCTATTGCTTTTAAAGCATTCTTAATATCTCGTGAAGATTTTAAAATATATCCATCTTTTTGGTGGGTAATGATTTCCGGTAAAGCTCCGTTGTTAAAACCGATAACAGGAGTACCACAAGCCATAGATTCAATTGTAGAGTTTCCAAAACCCTCTTGGTCGTCAAGCATGAAAGTTGCCTTAGCTTTTTGTAAATATTTTATTTTTTCAAAATCTAGTTTACCAATATATTTAATTTTACTAGACAGTTTTGGTTTTATTTCTTTTTTAAAATATTCTTGGTCATTAATATCTCCAGCAAGAATTAATTTAAAATTATATTTCTTTGCCCAACCCATTAAAATATGGGTTTGTTTGTCTGGAGAAATTCTCGAAAGATAAAGAAAAAAATCTTTTTTCTTTTCTGATAAAGGAAAATCTTCTATATTTATTCCATTATGTATTACACCTTTGAATTTAATAAAATTATATTGTTTTTGTAAAAACCTAGAAATTGTTGAGAAATTACTTTTTTTGTTTTCTTCTAGATATTCTTGAATATATTGCGGAAGCCTACCATATATTATTGTATGTATAATGGGCACCTTAGACCACTTATCAAAAGTCAAAGCCAAATGATCTGTTTGGCAGTTTATTATGTCACAATCTTGAGATTCTTTTATGGCACGTGACATATATTCAATCTGTGCTGGATAATCGGTTTTTCTAGGCAAAGACCATTTAATTATTTTTGTACCTTTTGGTAATTCAGAATCATCCCGTGCAAATATTTTTACTTGATGTCCCAAACCTAAAAGACCTTCTACTAAATGGTAGTGTCTTTTGCAATAAGCGTGGGATTCTTTCTTTATCCTGCTTGGTCTTGGTATGATAGCTATTTTCATTTTATTTTGTTAATGAATCGAAGAATTGTTTTAACTTGTTTTTGTACAAACTTTTTATCTAACGGGGTAGACATGTCTATAACAAGAGAATCAAGTTTACTCTTTTCTACTTCTTTTATATATTGTTGTTGTTGTTTAAAGTATTGAGAGGGCTTTTGTAATATTTTTTTATAATGTGGTGTGTTGTTTAATCTATCTGCAATACGTTCTTTGTATGTTGCTTCGTCCTTAACAGTGATTAGAATTAATTTAGTATCTAACTTTTTAAGTCTTATTTCTTCTTGGGAATAATCTATTTTTTTACTGTTATATATTTTATCTGTAATATGTAATTTTTCAAAAATTACATTTTTGTTTTTTAAAACTTCTAATATTTCTATATATTTTTTAACAATTTCTTTACCTTCTGTTGTTCCAAAGATTCCAACATCCGAATTAAACCAATGGCAGCCATTCAGTACCTTGGGGTTGGTATTATATTTTTTTTCTAAATAATTATATATCTGGGAAATTAAAAAACTTTTGCCTACTAGTTCGGTACCTTCAAAAATTATGTGATGTTTCTTATTTTTCATATTTTTGTAATACTTCCTTGTATGTTTTTACAAAAAATTCTTCTGCTTCAATAATTTCTTCGTATTCTTCTGAGTCCGGATCAGTTTCCTTTTTAATGTTGTTCATTATTTCTAAAAATTTTGGAGTTAGAATGATTTGATTTAACGCAAAAAGTTTTTTGAATTGTTTGTGTTTAGAGTTTTCTTGTATAATTTTTTCTAAAAATTCCTTTTGTTCTTCCTCATAGCCCCACAAAGAAAACCAAACAAAACAAGAATCAAAAGCAATATTGTTTAAATGTGCGTTAAACCAGTCGATTATCACCAGTTTATTTTTTTCGTCTAAAACAATATTTCCTGGATGAAGGTCTCCATGAGTTAATACCAACTTGGCCTTACTAAGTGTTTGTTTGTTTTGTTTTAAAAAAGTAGAGCCTTTTTTAATCTGTTCGTTTGATAAATATTCTTTAAGGATATTTATTCTTTTATTAAAGGTTCTAATTGTTTTGTTGTATGATGTTTTTTTGATTTTATTAGAGTCAATTTTAGCTTCTGAAATAGCTGATACAATTTTTGGCAGTCTTTTGATATATTTATCTATAAACCATTCTTCAAACCCTGACCACCAACCGATAGAATGACCTTCTGAGAATTTGTATAGCAACCATTCGGGGGCCAGTACTGTGTATGAGTCTAGATATTTTGGCGTATGTAAATTAGAGCCTGTTTGTTTGCTAAGTTTTTTAAGGGCATGTATCTCTGTTAAAAAACCCTGTCTTGTTTTTCTTGATTTTTCTCTTCTAATTTTTAATACATAAAGGCTTTCTTTAGAGTCTTTACAAAGAGCAGTATAGAAATCACCACTTAAGCCCATCTTACTTAGAATTTGGATTTTTTTGTTTTCTAAAACCTTATCTTTTGTTTTAAAAATTTGTTTGTCTGAGAAGAATTTTTTCATTTTTGTTATTTCCAATGTTTATTCCAAACCAAGTTTCGGATTTGGCTAAACATTTTTTCAGCTTTAATTTTTAATTTAGAGTCTATGTTTTCTAGAGACCTTACGGAGTAGAGAAGTTCATGTGCTCCTTTTTCTACCATGTGTGGATCCCAAGCAACAGGAGAGAATAGTTTGAAATCTTTTTTTGATGCCCACCAAAAAGTACAACTTGCTAAACCGTTTTCTAGATGTAACCTTGAGGCAAAGTGGTTTTTATCTTTTTGGTTTTTATTGTTTAATTTTAAAACAAAATCAGCAAATTGCCAAAGTTTTGTGTGAATTTTGTTTTTTGGGTTGCTCCATAAAGCAAAAGGAATATCTTTTTTAAGTTCTTGTGGGGTAGATTCCCAGGATGATTTAATTGGTTTAACTGTTTGTTTCTTTTTTAAAGTCTTTAAATATTCTGAGATTGTAATTGTTTTAATCCTGTTTACCAAAGAAGAATATGTTTTCCACCAATTCCAATAATGATGTCCATAGAGTTCAGCGTCTGTTGCGGTGATAATATATGTTTCTTCTTTTGATTTGTTTACTGTTTTGGGAACAAAGGTTTGGGAAACCTTTCTGTTACGAAAAACAACTTGTAAACCATTTTTTAGTATATATTTAATATTGTTATCTATTTCTTTTTTTAAGTTTTTGTTAATAGCTATCTCATCGAGGATTATATATTTATATCCCATTTTTTTGATTACATTAGCTACTTTTAAAGAGTATGCCATTTCTGGTAAATAGAAACCTTTTGGGTTATATATCTTTCCAAACCTATTTGAATTAATATCTTTATTGGTCTGGATTTGTTTTTGAATTTCTTTCTCGGGCAAAAGAGGTAGTATAGGATGAAAAGCAGCTGAGCCCACAAATTCAATTTGTCCTTTGGTCGCTAATTTAGAAAATTCTTTTAAAAGTTTTTTATAACCAAGGTTAAAAAGATTTTCTGTTAAGCACGCAGAGACATTTATTGTTATCTTGGTATTTTTATGTTGATTTAAAAAATCAACCAAAGGTTGGTATGATTCTTTAACTACCTTGTCTATATCCTCCTTAGAGCTTGTTGGTGGTTGATAGAAATGTAAAAAATTGATCCAAGTCATACTATTTATCTTCTTTTTTATTCTTTAAAGCTGTTTTATATAACTTAATATATTTTCTGGCTGGGTATTCCCAAGAAAAACTTTGTTTCATAACCTTTTCAACCAATTTAATCCATTCATTATCTCTTTTATATGTTTCGAGCGCACGTGAAATGGCTATAGCCATTGAACGTGAATCATAAAGTTCAAAAGAAAAACCATTACCTTTTTGTTTTTTAGGATCATAATTGATAATTGTATCTACATAGCCACCCACATGTCTGGTGATTGGTACACAACCATATCTCATGCTTTTCATTTGAGTTAAACCACATGGTTCAAAACGAGAAGGGATTAAAATTAAATCACTGGCTGCAAATAGAGAGGTTTCCTGATCTTTATATTTTTCAAAAGGAATATATACAAGTTTCTCTGGATATTTCTTCTGTAGTTCTTTTAAGTGTTTAATTAATTTTTCATCACCATCACCCATCATAATTAATTGTAAATCAAAACGAAAGATAATATCAGAAATATCTTTAATTAGATTAAAACCTTTTTGTTCTGCGATACGTGATGCCGTACAAATTAAAGGGATATCTTTTTTTTGTGGTAAACCAAAAAGTTTTTGTATATGTTGTTTATTTTTTTGTTTAAGGTTAAAAGAATTGTAATTAAAGTTTGTATGAAGACCAGGGTCATTTTCCGGGTTATAGTCTTTATAGTCAATACCATTAACAATTCCAAATATTTTTTTCTTACGATTTTTTAAAACAAGATGTAAGTCTTCTCCAAAGTCCTTTGTCATTATTTCTTTTGCATATTGTTCTGAAACTGCGTTAATAACATCAGCATTTAATATTGCTCTTTTTGCAAAATTAATATATTCAATGTCTTCGCTTTTGAAATCCGGGAGTCCATTTTTGCATTTATCTCTTTTTTCTTCAGCTGTTTCCCACCAGTTTTTACCAAACTGAAAAGTTAGGTTATGAATAGTAAAAACACTGGCTGCTTTCTTTAAGGTTTCTGAATTTTTAAAATCTCGTTTTAAGAAGTATGGGATTAATCCAGTATGCCAGTCATGACAATGAATAATGTCTGCTTTAAATTCTAATTTTATTAAAAGCTTGATAGCTGCTAAATCAAAAAGTAAAAATTTTGCATTTTCCCACTTTGATTTATAGATATCTTTTCTGGTAGCACAGTCTGAAAAGAATTTTTTGTTGTCTATAAAATATACAGGCAGGTCTTTTTCAAGAAAACCCTGCCATATGTTTACTTTTTCCTTATTATCATTATCTATAATGACTGTAATGTTTTCAAAAATCTTTTTTAAATTGTGTTTTTTAATATCAACAGCGCCCCGGTAAAGGGGGGTGATTGCGATTACGTTATGACCTCTATCCTTCATTGCTTTAGGAAGGGAATTAGCAATATCTGCTAACCCGCCTGTTTGAGAAAACGGATTAAGTTCAGCAGAAACAGAGGCAATTTTGAATTTTGTTTTGGGCATAAAAAAATACCGTGAATAATGCTTTGTAACGGGAACTATTTACACATTAAATATTTATTTTTTTAATAACTCTGGATAGAGTTTGTCTACGGCCAGGATGAACATAGCATGGCTCCAGGCTAACGGGTAAACCCCGCGACGAAGATTGTCTTCAAATATTTGTTCAGGAATAAAGTTGTTGTATTCGTCTTCTTCTAGCTTACATAGCACCCAATCAAAGTATTCTTCAGCTTTTTCTTTATCTCCAGTAACGCTCCAGTATACACTAAACCAGAAGTTTAGTAAAGGCCATGCTCCACCACCCTCGTTGCCACTTCCTTCTCCATCATACATGTCATTTTCAAATCTATGTACTCCACCCAAGATAACAATTTCCTCTTCAATTTTTTTAACTGTATTTATAAACCGCGGGTCATCTTTAGGAACAATTTCAAATGGATAAACAAGACCAAGGAGCGATGCATCAACATTCCAGTCTGCAGTTTCATTACCCTTGTTGCGTAAAAATCTTCCTGCTCTCTGATCATATGCAAAATTAATTCTTTCTTTCATTTCTTTTGATTTTTTGACCCACTCCTTGTTTGGGATAATCTTATTTGCCAGTTCTAATCCCTTAGCACAAGAAGCTAGTGAATAAGTATGGTTGTTAGAATAAACAGTAGATGTTCTACGTCCACTTTCTTCCCATAAATCAACTGTGTGATGAAAAAAATGATCATTGTTCCAATCATTAGATAATCCATCTGCTAGTCTGGTAATTAATTTTTCAAACTTTAAAGCTTTTGATAAATCTTTTTTGTAATATTCATATATCGCCCACAAACAAGCACCTGCTTGGTCTGGCTGAAAAGCACTCCAGCGTGTTTTTCCGTTTGGTACATAGTTTTGAAAAAGTAGTTTTTCTTTTTTAAATCTTTCTGGTCTGTCTTCTAACCATGTAAAAAATGGTTCTTGAATTTTTAAACCAACTTTTTCTGCAGCCACACAAACAAAAGCTGCGTCGCGCGGCCAAACAAAACGATAATCTGCTGCACGTTTTGGATAATATGGTAAATCAGCATTAGCAGCAATAATAGCTCCGTTAGGTAAGGAGCAGTCTTTAAAAACTTGTTTTGTTGTTTCAATTAATTTTTGTATTTGTATTTTTTTATCCATATTGTTTTGTGGAATTTATACAAGTTATAGCTACAGCAATTGCATCTGCTGCATCATCTGGTTCTGGTATTTTATCTAAGTTTAAAATTACTTTAACCATTTGTTGAATTTGCTTTTTTTCAGCACGTCCATAACCAACTAAAGCTTGTTTAATTTGAAGTGGTGTAAATTCTTCTATCTTTAAGTTGCCATCAATTGCAGTTATTAGAATTACTCCACGAGCTTCAGCAACCTTAATTGCTGTTTTTAAATTTTTAAAAAAGAATAAAGATTCAATTGCTAGAATTTCTGGTTTGTATTTTTTAATTATCTTACCTAACTCTGTGTGTAAAAATTTTAATCGAGTGGCGTGTTCGGTTTCTTTGGTTGTTTCCAAACAGCCAAAGTCTATTAATTTTAAATTTTGACCAGAACTTTCTAGAATTGACCAGCCAGCTCTTGCATAACCAGGATCAATACCCAATATTGTTTTTGTTTTTTTGTCTGGCATGGTTTTTAAATATTGGTATAGTAGTTAGTTATATCGCCATTTTCATCTAATATATCAAAGAATTTTTCTAATTTTTCATCTAGCTCATCAGTAGTTTCTTTTTTTTCTTTAGCAATAAATTCAATTTCTGCAGATTCGATTTTAATATTTTCTTTTTCTAGATTTTCTTTAACTTTTTGTAACTCTTCAGGTTTTGTGTAAATAGTCATTTCTTCTTCGTCATCTTCAATGTCTTCAGCGCCAGCATCAATAGCCTTTAATTCTAATTCATCTTTATCTACACCTTCTTTGTTGGTTATTAGGACACCCAGCCTATTAAACATCCACATAACAGCTCCTGGGCCACTTAAAGAGCCGCCACTTTTGTCTAATGTGTGTTTAACCTCAGCCACAGTCCTATTTTTGTTATCTGTTAGTGTTTCAATGATTATTCCGATTTTTCCAGGCCCAAAACCTTCATATGTGTTTTCTTCTAATTGGGCTCCGCCTAATTCACCGGTACCACGCTTAATTGCGCGTTCAATATTATCTTTAGGTAGATTTCCAGACTTGGCTTTGTCTATAGCTATACGTAATGAGAAGTTCATTTCTGGATCCCCGCCCTTTTTTGCTGCTACAGTAATTGCATTTCCAAGTTTAGTAAAATTTGCACCACGTTTTTGATCAGCTGCACCTTTCTTGTGTTTGATTTTTGACCATTTTGAGTGTCCTGACATATGTTTCCCTTTCTTAAATATATTTTTATTTTAACATTTATGTGTATAGAAATCAATTAAAAAAGTCCTTGCTGCACCTTACAAGGACTTTATTCTGTAATTTTTATTTGAAGTTTATTCAAATCTTAGATACCAACATCCTTTTATATTAATCCTTTCGTCAGGATTAGATATTGGTAATTTGTTTTTACATATTTCAATTGTAGATTCGCTCCAAACAGCCCCTTTCTCGTTGTAGTATGTCTCTTTTTGTAGCTTAGTCTTTTTGGAAAAAAGTTGGGTTCCAGAAGAATCTTTGTAACATAGACGAGATACGCCTTCAAAAAGATCGAAAGCAACACCTTTTGGCTGGAATTTTATCATTGGTTTATTTCCTGAGTAATAATAACAGATATCGTCCCAGTCTACCTTTCTTATTTTAGGGTAAATTTGTAATTCCATTTTATCCCACCATTTCAGCACAATGTTGTTATGACTCAATAATACACCAGTTGAATCTGCGCGCAGAGAATTTGTTTCATAACTCCTTGTCTTTTTTCCGTTTCTGTATGCGTGTATGAGTATTCCTTCCTCGTTCTTCGACTTAATTTCGAAATCTGAATAATAACCAAAGCTTGTTGTTTCGAGCTTATTTGTGTTGCTTGCCCAGGTGCTAAATGGTTTTCCTGGTTTGGAGATAAGAATTTTGTCTGCCAATGCAAGGTGCATTGTGATTTCGTCTTCTGATTCTCCTATAACACAAAAAGAGAGTTGGCCATAACTCACATTTGCGATTAAAGAAATAACTATACAGGCGAATATTGTAAAAGTTTTTTTCATCGTAAAGTTCCTCCGTTGATGATATGAATTAACTATGAGTATGAACGATTAATAAAATTAATTGTTTGTAGGATAGCATAGTTTATTAAACATGTCAACTATTTTTCTTTTTTTATTGTGTTTGTGATTGATTTTTTTTAGTATTTAATATATTATGTAGATAAGAAAAGAAAAAACGCCGGAGTGGCGGAATTGGTAGACGCGTCTGGCTTAGGACCAGGTGGGAGCAATCCTGTGGAGGTTCAAGTCCTCTCTCCGGCAAGTAAAATTTAAAATCCATGCTCAAGGTATCTAAAAAACATATTCATATGATTGGGTGGGCCGTTTTTGTAGCGGTTTTTTTGTTTGCCTACAGTTTTTCTTTTGCTGGGAGTTTAATAGATATTAATACAGCCAGTCTAGAAGAATTAGATTCTTTGCCAGGAATAGGGGAATCAAAAGCTCAAGCGATTATTAATTACAGACAAGATAATGGTAATTTTAATTCTATAGAAGAAATTGTGAATGTTTCGGGTATAGGGCAAACCACTTTTGATAATATTAAAGATTTAATTACTGTAACGGGTGAGCCAGAAGTTATAGAACAAGAACAACTTGTTCCAGAAACAATATCTTATTCAAATAACATATATATTAACGAACTTTTGCCAAATCCAAGTGGAAGTGATGATTATGAATGGATTGAGATATACAACAAAGAGGGTGAAGAAGTGGATTTATCTAATTGGATGTTATCTGATTCTACAAAGAATAAATATGTGATACCACAAGGAACAAAAATTAATGCACAAGGTTTTTTAATTTTTGATAAATTAAATACACAAATTTCTTTAAACAATTCTGGTACGGAAAGTATTTTTCTTTATTCTCCGGATGGAGAAATTGTTTGTCAGACAAGTTATTCAGAAACCGCACAAGAAAATTTTTCTTGGGCTAGAGATAATTCAGGAAATTTTTCTTGGACAACAAGTTTAACTAAGGGGTATGTAAATGAAATTACAGAACCAATTGAAGAAGTAGAGCAAGAAGAAGTAGAGAGTAATAACAAAGAAGTTGAAAAAGAAATTTTAATTACAGAAATCTTACCAAACCCATTTGGTTTGGATAATGAAGATAATGAGTGGGTTGAACTTTACAACACATCAACAAAAGATATTGTTTTGGATAATTGGAAATTAAAAGATAATTTAAGTGAATATGTTTTTAAAAACATAAAGATACAAGGAAAAAGCTTTTTAATTTTAAAAAGACAACAAACAGGTTTGTTGTTAAACAACGAAGGAGGGGATTTTGTTGAATTGATAGACATAGAAGGGAAACAAGTAGATAAAAAGAGTTATACAAAGACAGAAGAGGGGAAAAGCTACAATTTATGTGAACAAGGCTGGTTATGGCTAGAAAAAGCAAGTCCTGAGCAAGAAAACACTTGTCCCCCTATAAACGAAGATCCCTTTGCATATTATGAGATATCAGGATCTGATATATATGTTAATCAAGAGGTTACACTAGACGCTTCGGAAAGCTATGATTTGGATGGAAATATTGTTAAATACACTTGGATCTTTGAAAAAATTGTAGAATTAGTTGATCAACAATCAGAACATTTGATATTTGAAACAAACAAAACACAGATTAAAATTAAGTTTTTAATCCAAGGTAAGCAAGATGTTTTGTTAAAAGTAACTGACAATTTAGATGGTGAAGATGAATACAAGAGAGATATATCTGTAATATTTAGTGTTTTAGACATTGAAAAGTATAAAAACATCAATATTTCAGAGATTTTACCTAATCCTGAAGGAAATGATGCAGAAGAAGAATTTATTGAGATATATAACAAGGGAGAGGAAGAAATAGATTTAATGGGTTGCTTATTAGACGATGGAGAAGGTGAGTCTTATCCATATGTTTTCGAACAAGAGTTAAGAATATTACCAAAACAATATTTAGTTTTAAAAAGACCAGAAACAAACATTGCTTTGAATAATGATTATGATTCAGTTAAGTTTTTAGATCCATTAAAAAATATCGTTGATGAAGTTTTTTATGATGATACATTGTCAAAACAAAGTTACTCTTTAGATGAAAAACAAAATTGGTTATGGACAACAGCTATTACTCCTGGTAAGAAAAATATTTTTCAAAAGAAACAAAGTATAGGAAACACAAAAGGTGTTACAAATATTTCTTCTGGAAAAATATCTTTAGATGAAATTAAAAACTTTAAGGTTGGTGATAAAATTTCTACACAAGGAATCGTTGCAGTAGAACCCGGAACCTTTGGTGCAAATATTTTTTACATCTCTGGGAGTGGTGTACAAATATATATGTACAGTAAAGATTTTCCTCTTTTGGGTATTGGAGATGAAATTAAAGTTAATGGAGAATTAAGTGAAGCATATGGTGAGAGAAGAATAAAAATATCTAAAAAAGAAGATATACAAATTTTATCTAGCGAGAATATTTTAGAACCACACGGATTAGAATTAGACAAACTAGATGAAAATTTAATTGGATCTTTTATTGAAGTTCAAGGGGAAGTGGTTGAAATTAAATCACAAACTTTTTGGATAGATGATGGGTTTGGAGAGTTAAAGGTATATATTAAACAAACAACAGACATTGATTTAAACGAGTTAAACTTAAAACCAGGAGATAGTGTTAAGGTAACAGGAATTTTATCTGTAACATCTACCGGACTTAGGCTGTTGCCAAGATTCAAAAATGATATTATAATCCAAGAAAGAGTTGAGAGTGAGCAGAACAATACAAATGAAAAGAAAAACTCTTGGCCAGACTATTTAATAGTAACTTTAATTGCCATTGCAATTATTCTTGGTGGAATAATGTTTAAAAAATATACACAAAACAGCTGAACACAAAATTTATACATCTATGCAATTTGATATTATTACAATCTTTCCTAACATGTTTGATTCTTTTTTAAAGGAATCTTTAATTCAAAAAGCCCTAAAAAAGGGTTTGATTAAAATTAATGTTCACGATTTACGTAAATGGACAAAAGATAAACACAAAAGTGTTGATGACAAACCTTTTGGTGGTGGACCAGGTATGGTTTTAATGGCTGAACCAATTATTAAAGCAGTAAATAAAGTTAAACAGAAAAGAAAAAACACAAAAGTAATTTTATTTTCTCCAACAGGCAAACAATTCAAACAAAAGATGGCTGAAAGTTTTTCTAAGTTAGACCAAGTCATAATGATCTGTGGAAGATATGAAGGAATCGATGCTAGAGTAGAACAAATTATTGATGAAAAGATTTCTGTTGGTCCATATGTTTTATCAGGCGGAGAATTACCAGCAATGTTAATGTCTGAATCGATCTCAAGATTATTACCAGGGTATATGCATAATCCAGAATCTTTAATTGACGAGAGTCATAATGATGAGATGTTGGAGTATCCTCAATATACACGACCTGAAGAAATTAAGATTCAGGGCAAACAAATTAGTGTACCTAAAGTGCTCCTTTCTGGGGATCATAAAAAGATAAAAGAGTGGAAGAAAAACAATTCAAAGAGTATATAATTTGTGGATAACTTTTATATATTAAAAGAAAGAAAATATCATTGAATTATTTAATGGTATTTTTATTTTTTTATTGAACAGCTAATCTTAGCTTTTAAAAAAATATTTTAAAAAATTGTTAAAATATATAAAAAATATATTTAAATTTTCTTTAAAATAGCATTGACTACACCTCAAAATCGTGCTATAATAGAAGTGATGAGAAATAGTTCTTTATAGTTCTTTTGCAAAAATCTTTTATTAAAAAGATGTAAACGTTTACTTCTTTCAAAAGAAGTACCCATATTACTGTTCGTAATAGTTAGATCGGCCTAGCTGTCAAAAAAAACGTAAAAACAAAAACAAAACGGTACGTCCTTATCAGGATTTAGAGCTTTACAAAAGTAGAGACCTGAATCCTGGTAGAGATACTACCATAAGAACGGTAAAAAAGGGAGATCTTTTACAAGCCGAAAAAAAGGATCACAAAAAGCCTTCAATTTCGAAAATGCAAGACGTGGGCACGTTCGTGTATCAAACTACTTTGATATAGGAATGTGCCTACATTTGCTCGAGAATGAGAGCAAAAAGGCACTATTGCCCAAAAATAATATATACGGTATATACGTGCCTTTTATTTTTGCTAAAATTAGCACTTATGAAATGGTTGATTTTTCTCACTTAAAAGTATATAATATTAGTATATTCAAAATTATATAAATTCATTATGTCTTTAACAAAAGAACAATTGAATAAATTTAAGAAGATTCTTGAAGATAGAAAAACAGAAATAGAAAAAGAACTATCTAAATTCGCTAAAAAAGATAAACACACCGATGATGGGTTTGTAGCAAACTTCCCTGACTTTGGTGATACTAGTGAAGACAATGCTAGAGAAGTTGCTGCCTATGTTAATCGTTTATCTATGGAAGGAACTTTTGGTAAAGAACTAAGAGACATTTTTGGCGCACTAAAAGGAATCAATGAAGGAACTTACGGTATTTGTAAATATTGTAACAAGGAGGTTGGTGAAAAGCGTTTAGAGATTAGACCAGCTTCTTCTTCTTGTGTTGAGTGTAAGAAAAAGTTTAAAGGTGAAGTTTAGAATGATGACTTTTGTAAAAGACAAAAAAATATTTTTGATCAGTGTTTGTGCGCTGGTTTTTTTTATTTTAGATCGAGTTCTAAAATATCTAGCATTGCAAGAGAAAATTCTATTAGTTAAAAATTATAATTTAGCATTATCAATTAATTTGCACTTACCAAATATTATTCTTTTACTTTTGTATGTTTGTGTATTTGTTTTTTTAATTTATTTTTTAATTAAAGAATTTAAAAAAAGAAACCTACTGTTTCTTTTTATTTATTTATTAGTCATTGTTGGTTTGGTAAGTAATTTTTTAGATAGATTAAAATTTGGATTTATAGTTGACTACCTCAATCTATATTTTTTCTATAACAACCTTGCTGACATATATATTTTTGTTGGTGTTTTGATTTTGTTGTTTTTAGAATTTAGAGAGAATAAAAAAGATAATTGATTTTTTATAGTTTAGTGATATAATTGAGATATATAATTAATTAAGCAAATAGTTTATGAATTTTGAAAACAAAAAAGGAGAAAACATTACATTAAGCGATGAATGGACAAAAGCGGTAAAGGGTGTTGAAGAAAATAGAAAAAATAAAAGAGAGCAAGTTAATCGTTCAATAGGTGGGCGCGAGTTGGATAAAATAAAAGTAGATTTACAGCAGATGGAAGAGGGGTTTGAAGAGAGACTGGGTGGCAAAGAAAAAGAGAGCGTTATAGGTATTTTTATTCGACTTATCCGGTATATTAAAGAGATAGAAGGAAATAGGCAGAGTGCAGAATTCTTTTTAACAAAAATGAAAAAAGACTATCCTTTTTTAGAACAAATTAATAATACTTAAAATAATTTTAATAAATAAAAAGAGAAGGTTTTTAGACCTTCTCTTTTTATTTTATCTTTATTTCTCTTTCGTTTTCTTTTTTGCCCAGTTTAAAGTTTATCCATATTGTATCTTTAGGTAAAACAAGTTTAATTTTTTCAGCCCATTCAATAACTACAATATTTCTTTTGTCTTTAATAAACTCATTTAATCCAATTGCTAAGAGTTCCTCTGGAGAATTTAAACGATAACAATCAATATGTACTAATTGTTTAATATTTATATCTTTATTTATTTTATAAGGTTTTAATAATACAAAAGTAGGAGAAGTAATAGCTTTTTGTATTTTAAAATATTCAGCTAAACCTTTTGTAAAATGGGTTTTACCTGTTCCTAAGTTTCCTACTAAACCCAAAACTTCCCCACCTTTAAAAGTTTTAGCTATATTCTTAGCTATTTTTTTTGTTTCTGTAACTGATTTAGATGCATATTGTTTCATAAACTTAGATTTGGGTTTGCTTTAAGTTTTTTGATATCTATTTTCTTTTTATCTTTTGTTTTAAAATATGCTGCTGTTGCTATCATGGCTGCATTATCTCCTGTAAACCTAAGTTCTGGAATAAATATTTTAACTTTTGGAAATTTTTTGTTTATTTTTTCTTTTAGTTGTTTTCTTAACTCTGGGTTAGCAGCTACTCCTCCACCTAACAAAAAAGACTTTGGTTTATATTCTTTTATGGCTCTTAATGTTTTTGAAATTAAAACATCAACACATGCTTGCTGAAAGCTGGCACATAGGTCTATTGTTTGTTGCTTTGTTTTTTTAAACTTTTTATTTTGGGTGAGATACAGGACAGCTGTTTTTAAACCAGAGAATGAGAAGTTATAATTTTGTTGTTGAATCATTGGACGAGGCAATTTGAATTTATCTCTATCGCCATTTATAGCCAGTTTAGAAATAGCTGGTCCACCAGGATATCCAAGGTTTAACATTTTTGCCACCTTATCAAAAGCTTCACCGACAGCATCGTCTTGAGTTTCTCCGATTATCTTATATTTACTTTCATTTTTAATTAAAACCAACATGGTGTGTCCACCAGAAACAATTAAACCAACTGCAGGGTATGATATTTTTTTGTTTTCCAAATGGTTAGCTAATAAGTGAGCAATTAAATGATTAACTGGAATTAGTGGCTTATTTAAAACAAAAGATAATGTTTTTGCTGTTTCTACACCAACAACAAGAGAGGTAACTAAACCTGGGCCATTAGTAACTGAAATGTAATCAATGTCTTTTAATTTTGTTTTAGCTTCTTTTAGAGATTCTTGGATAACAGGGAGAATCATTTCAATCTGCATGCGTGCAGCAACCTCAGGTACAATCCCACCATATTTTGCATGGGTCTTAATTTGAGAAGAAACATTATTTGAGAGTAAATTAAACTTACCGCGTTCAACTTTTAGAACTGCGGCAGCGGTTTCGTCACAAGATGTTTCAATTCCTAGTATTTTCATATTGTTTTTAATTGTTTTTCTTTTATCAACATTTTGGCAAGTTCAAAACTACCAAATAGTATTGTTGCATAAAATAGGTTGCCTGCCAAACTATATCTAAAGAATGGAATTGCCATTTGGAAACAATAAATCAAACCAGACAAATCTTTTGTATACCAGGCAGAAAAGAACCAAACTGCTAAGTTGGTGATAATGAAAAAAGAAATAGAACTAAGGAGTACTATGGAAAATACATTAAGTACTGTTTTGTTTTTTCTTAACCACCAACTAAAGATACCAATTAATACAAACGAACCATAAACAGCCAACATTACTGGTAGTTCATAAAAACCAACAAAAAAATCAGATATTAATAGAGCTGCTATGGGTAGAATAATGGCCCATTTTTTACCAACATAGACACCCACAGAAAGAGCGACAGCAACTACTGGAATAAAATTTGGTAAATGTGGAGATAAACGAGCAACAATAATTAAAACTGGAAACAATAGTATTAAAAATAGGTTTGTTTTTTTCATATTTTTTTAAAATTTAGACTCTTCAAAAAGCCATTCAATTATATCATTATTTTGTAAAATATATTTATCAGCACTTACCATTGGTTGTTCACTGTTTACGTTGTATTGCCAATATCTATTATCAGTTCCGTTTGTTAAGTCTCCGAGTTGTTCCACCATAACACCTAACCCTTCGTAAGATTTTGATTTTAGATTAAGTGATGGGTTATCATCATTCATATTCTCTAAAACATTAAAAACAGATATTCCTTGAGTAATTTCTAGTTGTAAAGCTGTATCTGTAAAGTCTTGAATAGATAGGGTTATATTGATTGTCTCTGATTTAAGCTCTTCTATTGGTTGGTCCTTTTGTTTTAACCATTGGTTAGATGCAAAAAAGATTATAATTAAAGCAATTATTAAAAAGAAAAGTATTTTGTTTGTTTTTGCCATATTTTTAGTTTAATTTATATATAAAAGGTGTTGTTATTATACATTATATATTTTTAAAATCAAAAAACACCTATAATAACTAATTAATGAGTGTTTTTTGGTGGACTACTTTTGTTAATCCCTTGTAAACAATGTCTGCTTACGATCAGGGCCAACTGAAATAATGGAAAATCTCGTATCAACTAATTGACTGAGGGCTTCTATGTATATTTTGGTATTAGTAGGTAGGTCGTTATAATTTCTAATATCGCTTGTAGGTTGTTGCCACCCAGCAAAAGTTTTATATATTGGTTCACATTTTTTAAGGATTTCTATATCAGCAGGAAAACTGGTAATAGTATTTCCATTGTATTTATACCCAACACAAATTTTAATTTCTTCAAAATTATCTAAAACATCCAACTTAGTTAAAGCTAATTCAGATATTCCGTTTACTTGAACAGCATATTTAGCAAGAACCAAATCAAACCATCCACACCTTCTTGGTCTACCAGTGGTTGCACCAAATTCGCTACCCAGTTTCCTTATTTTTTCACCAGTTTCATCTAAAAGTTCTGTTGGAAAGGGTCCTTCACCAACTCTGGTTGTATATGCTTTAATAACACCTAATACACTGTTGATGTGGGTTGGTCCAACACCAAGGCCTGTACAGGCACCTCCAGCAGTTGAGTTTGAAGATGTGACAAAAGGGTATGTTCCATGATCTAGATCTAATAGATTGCCCTGTGCCCCCTCAATCAAGATATTCTTTTTTTCTTTAATTGCTTGATTGATATAGTCTGAGGTATTTATGATATATTGTTTAATTTTTTTACTTACTTCCAAAGATTCATCAATAATTTCTTTTTCATCTAATTTATCTAAACCATAAACTTTGTCTAAAACATTATTTACTGTTTTAATGTTTTGACTCAATTTTTCTTTGAAAGTATCCTCGTTTAATAAATCTCCCATACGTAGACCATTACGATTTGCTTTGTCTATATAGGCTGGACCAATACCACGCCCTGTGGTCCCAATTAAATTTGCCTTCTTACTTTCACTCGCTGTGTCCAATACTTTATGATAAGGCATAATTAAATGTGCACGATCGCTGATAAAAAGTCTGTTGGCAAAACTAATACCCTCAGAGTCCAACATCGTGAGTTCTTCCATCAAGGCTATGGGGTCAATCACCATTCCATTACCCATCATACAAGTAGTCTGTGGATATAATATTCCAGACGGTACCAGATGCATGACAAACTTTTTGTCATTTGTTACTAATGTGTGCCCAGCGTTAGCTCCACCCTGACAGCGGGCTACAATATCCATCTTTTCACTTAGTAGGTCAATAATTTTTCCTTTACCCTCATCTCCCCATTGGGCTCCAATTAAAATTTGTATAGACATAATTAATCTCCTGTGTTAATTAAGTTTATTTATTTAACCTTTTAAAACCACCATAATGATATCAAATTTCTATTAAGAATAAAAGTGTATAGAATACAATGAAAAAACAGAGCCATTAAGCTCTGTTTTTATATAGTAGACATCATCGACCTAGAATGAAGTGTTTGATAGATTGGAATTAAATTAACTTAAAAATTATTTTTGGGTTTTTATTACTCAACAATTCCAAAATTGGGGTGTTTAAATTTTGTACAAAGTGGGAGACTTGTTTTATCTACCAAGTCAGGATTGTCAGCAGTACAAACTTTAGCCCTTATCCCATATTTATTAAAAGCTTTTATTAATTTTTCAAAAACTAAAATTCTTTTTTTGAAAGGAAGAGTATAGCCCAGCTTGGTTGTTACTTTTCTTTTAGCAGTCATTTCTGTGATTGCCTTCAAAACCAATTCATTTTTAGAGTTAATCATTTTTTGTCTTTGTGGTTCAGGTAAAACACCTGTGCCTACTATGGCTCTTACAATGCCTGTTTCTGAAAGTTTTTTTGATAAACTTTCTATTTCCTTATTTGTTTTATAAATATCAAACCAAGGCATAACAACTGCAATTACAGCAACTCCTTTTTTTGTAAATTCTTTTATCATCTTTAACCTTTCTGAAATAGGTGCTGCTCCAGGCTCTAAAATGGAGATTAATTTATCATCAACGCTCGGAATTGAAACTTGCACAACAGCTCTGTCTTTGTTTTTTATAAACAAATCCATTGTTTTTTTTGGGATAATTTGCTTTGTAACAATAAGTGGCACAAAATTCTTTTTAGTTTTCCAAATATTTTCAATCAAATAATGAGTAAGCTTTTTGTTGTTTGTTAAAAAACAATCAGAGACCGCACTAAAATATGCTCCCTTAAAATTTTTTAATTTATTTAAGACTTTTTCTGAACCAGCTGCTATTATTTTTTCTGCTGGAAAATTTCTTTTATGAAGATCACAATACAAACAAGGTTTTGGACATCTGTTTTTAAATACCACAACAGGCACACTTTGGCAGGGATACATTGGTTTAATTAATTTTACGTTATCTTTCATATTTTAATTATCGCATTCAAGGGGTTTTTTGTAAAACCAAAAACAGAACCATTAAGCTCTGTTTTTAGATTGGAAGTATATTTTTGACAACCTAAGACTAAATATTTTGTACTATTGCAATAATTTTAAACAAATCTTTTTTTAGTTTATTGTCTTTAATCTGGTCTAATGATGTTTTTGCTTTATTGCATATTTTTTCTAAATGTTTTCTTGCAAGATCAATTGAACCACTTTTGTTAATAATGTTTTTTATTTTTATTCGTGATATATTGTTTTTATTATTACCCTCCCAAACACTAATAATTATTTTTTTCTCAACCGGATTGGTTGTTTGGTTTTTTAAGAAATAAGCTAATACTAAATTTGGCTTAGAATCAAACAGATCTTCAAAACCATCTCTGCCTATTTCGTCTTTTGTCCAACAAAAATCAGATATATCATTTCTGTGCATTAAAGCAATACCTAAGTATTTACCAAATAACCCAAAAGAATTGATTAATTGTTTGTTGTTTGTTAAATACGCTGGAGCAGAAGTACTACTTTCTGTATGAGAGCCAACTTTTAAATATGCCAATTCATCCATAAATTCGGGAGTTAATGTTTTTAACTTATTTTTGTAACTACAGGTTAAATATTGTCCTTTTTGGATATTTAAATATGATTCAATGAAATTGTTTATAATTGATCTGCACTTAATATCGTCTGATAAACTAAATAGAACCTTAAACATAATTCCATACATGAATTCCGAAGTGTAGTATGTCCTTTCTTCTCCTATTTTATTATATAAACTTGGTTTATTTTCACGTAATAAGCTTTTATCAAAAACATCGTCAATTGTTAATGAGGTAGAGGTCATCAATTCACTCACAAAAGCAATTTGTTTTAGTGTTTTATGGGTTATTCCAAGGCTTTTTCCTATTTTAAAAATAATACAAGCCTTTTCTCTTAATGGAGCAGCTATTTTAAAGGCGTAATTTGATTGTTTTGCCAAATCTGAATTATTTTGTGCATATTTTTTAAATAATCTGAAAACAGATTCATCAAAAGGTATTTGGTTAAAATTTAATAAATTCATATTGAATACAAGAGAGGTAAAGCATCATATAGACGGCTTTACTGGTTAAATAATAAAGTTTAACAATATTATTTTTTGTTTATTTTCTTTTTTTCTTTATTCTTAGTCCCGGCATAGGGTTGTATTTTTTGAGTTTTTAAAGCGGACATATATTTATATTTAATTATATTCAATTTTTATTTTATTATACATCTTATAATATATTTGTCTGTTTATATATAATATGTTAGTATATATATGAATAATTAGGCTAATATATAAGGTTTTTACAACACATATATTTGTCTAAAATAGTAGACTAAACATGAAAGATATAAAAAACATCTTAATTGACAATTTAGGCTTTTCTGACAAGAAAGCCTTAGTTTACCTAACATTACTAGAATTAGGCGAAGCTGTGGTGGTTGATGTGGCTAAAAAGGCTAATTTAAAGAGAACAACAGTATATAATATCCTCCCAGAGCTAATTCAAGAAGGTTTGGTTAAAATCACCAAAAAAGATAATAAGAAATACTTTTTTGTTGAAGACCCTAGGCAGCTTAAAACAGAAGCAGAAGAGAAACTAAGTAATATAGAGAAAATAGTTCCCGAATTACAATCAATACAAAGCATTTTACCTTATAGTCCAAAAGTTATCTTTTTGGAAGGAATAGGGGGAATGAAGGATTTATATGAGGATGTAATTAAAAACGTGAAACCAGGAGATGAAATTTTGAGTTTTATTGGTTCAATTAATATATATCAATTTGTACCAAAAGAAGTTGGGAAAAGATATATTGATAGTAGAATCAGAAAAAAAGTAATTAACAGAATAATAACTAGCGATACACAAGTATCTAAAGATTGGCAAGAAAGTGCAAAAAAAGAATTGAGGATTATTAAAGTTGTTGATAAAAAATTTAATTTTCAAGCTGATATGAAAATTTATAGCAACAAAGTTGCTTTTTTGTCTTTTAAGGAAAACTTTATGGGAGTGATTATGGAGAGTAGTGAAATCAATAAATTACAAAAAGCAGCATTTGAAATGATGTGGGAAAATATATAAAAAATATATAAAATTTACAAACCAAAAACAGAGTCATTAAGCTCTGTTTTTTAGATGGTAGGGTGTTGGTTAAAGAATTTAAAACCCTTAATTCAAGATATTAAGAGATGGGGAGTGTTTGTGTGTAGTTTGTCGGATATATAAATATATCAGGATTGACAAATTTTTTAATATATATTAAGTTAATAGGAAAGCTAAAAACATTAAAACTTTTAAACAAGGAGGAATATATAATGAAAGCAATAATTGAGAAAATAACTAATGAGGATATTAGTTTATCCTTAGTATCTGAAAACGAGGAAGAGAAAGAGGTTCTCAAAAAAATTCATATAATTTTATATGTTAAAGGAAAAAAATTAGCTATCGAATTCGCTGATCAGCCACACTATAAGAAAATTGGACTATCGGCAGTCAAAATATAAAATTATTATAGCATCTAATACTCATCTATAAACCCGTCTCACTAGAGTCGGGTTTTTTATTGAGTTAACCTCTCAACAAACTCTGAATTATCTTTTAAAAATCACTTTTTCCAATCCTTAACCTTAATAACCTTATTTTTATCATCAACATCTAATACAACCTTTTGTTTTTCTTTCTATCTCCAGCGTCTAACTACATCAATAGGCAAGGTAATAGCATAACTTGAACCACCAGCTATTTTAGTGATTTTGCGAGTAAGTAAATCTATGTATCTACGTAGATGATTAGATTATGTTTTAATTATACTCCTTTTTATTATCCCTCTCAAACAAAAAATCCTCATTCGTTAAAATGAGAATTCTTTGGGAGTGTTTTGTTTAAAGAATTTAAAATAGATTGTAAATGAATTAAATAAGTGGAATTTAATAATTTCTGAATCACAAACGGTTTCTATTGATTATGTTTGTGGTGCAAACAACAAATTGAATGTCAAAATAAGCTTTTTGGTAAAAAATAGATGGTGCATAACTCAATACCCCCAAATATGCTATAATAAATACATGACAGAAAAACATTTTGTAAGTCTTTTGGAAGACTATTTTTCTGAAAAAGGATATCTAACCAAGAAAGAACTTGGTGTTGGTTATGGTATAGCAGATTTAGTTTTGTTTAAATTAAATCCAGAAAAATGTTCTATAAGAGCAAAAAACAAACAGTTTAAAAGAATAGGCAACATAGACTCTTTTAAGATTTTTGATTTTTTACCAGAAATCGGTGAAAATAAAAAGGTGATTATCGAAGACTTGATTTCGATATTTAAAATCTCTAAATCGACATTAAAATATACATATCTAAAACAGTTGGAAAAAGATGGCTATATAAAGAAAGAAGAAGATAAATATTATTATAAAATTAATGGTTGGATACCAATGGCAAAAGAAATAATTGCTATAGAGGCAAAATTGAAAAATTGGAGAAGGGGTATAGCACAAGCTAATAGATATAAAACCTTCGCAAATAAAACATATTTAGCAATACCTGTGGAACAAGAAAAAAATGTTAATAAAGATATATTAAAAAAGAATAATATAGGTTTAATCTTGTTTGATTATAAAAATAAAAATATTAAAAAAACAAAGGTTCTTTTTGAAGAACCAATAAATAAAAATAAATATAATTTAGCAACAGAATTTGTTTTAAAAAGAAAACTTTTATTAAAAAGTTTTTCCTAAAAGCTTGGGATATATTTTTAAAAATGTTTTAGAGTCGACTATTCTTATATCGTCGATTTTTTTTATATTTTTTAGATGTTTATCATTTGAAATAATAAGTTTAGCATTTACTGTTTTTGCAATCCTTATAAATTCATCATCATCAGCATCGGCATCAACGTATTTTTTGTTCTTATATTTTTTATCAATGGTTATTAGGTTTACTATTGATTTATATGATATTAATATTTTTTCTGGAGTATAAAAATTACCGTCTAAAATTTTTTTAAATTTAGTATACTTAAAAACCCTGAAGGCTTCCTTAAAAGAATTTTCACTACCATAAAAATCAATTTTTTTTGAATGTGCCAAATTTATAATCTTTCTGCCATCGCCCCTAAACATCAATCCTTGGATTATTAGATTTGTATCAGGAACTATTTTCATTCGTTTTTATTTACTTCTTCAATTATTTTATCAATATCAACCTCTTCCTTTTTATTTATTTTGTGATCCCAGTTTACAACCTCCTCGAGTATTTCTTTCCAAATAATTAAAAAATTAGCATTAATTAATAACATTAATTCGGATTTAAATTTATTTATTGAACTATTTGCCTCTTCAACTCTTGAGATCATATATTTTAATTTATTTTCTTGGTCTAGGGCTTCTAATTTTTCAGCAGCACTTATTTTAATATTAAGAAAATGCTGTCTTGTTTCATTAAAAGTGTTTGGTATTTTTTTATTACAAGCACAGCAATCACACTTATATCCTATCTTTTTTAATGCCTCATCATTTATATAATTAAAAAAATCAGGAACGTAAGTTATTTCCTTGTGCTTTCTTGTTCTGCCAAATAGCTTTTTAATTAATTTTTCTGAGTTAAATGTTTCGCCTCCACCAAGTCCACTACTGTACCCTGAGGCACCAATAGAACATAGAATTTCTCCAAAATCATCAATACTTAAAATAAAAACATCCTTATTTTCAGATAAATTAAAAATTAAATAAGCTAACCCCAGAAGAAGATCTTTATCAGAATTTTTACAGTTTAATTTGTCGATCATAATAAAATAACCTTCTATTTCATTACCAAAATCTTCATCGTAGCGTTTGATTAAATAATCAAGTTTTGATGTATCATTTAAGATGGATGAGCCAATATTAATCATTGCATATAAGGGAAGATTAATCTTTTTATCTTTTTTTAGTTTTATTGAATCACTTACCATACTTAAGTTAATTCCAAATCTTGAATCATCCGTACTGTCCATATAAATATATGGAACAATAACTAGGTTGGCATTATTTTCAATTTGAAAATCTATATTTTTTTCAACCATTTCATATTTTCTTAATTTTTCATTGGTTAGTAAATCTTCAATTTTATAAGGCTTTTCAGGTGATGTGGAAAGTTTCGAAAGACAAGATTCTTTTGTGTATTGTTGTTCTGTAAAATAATTCGTTGATGGGTCAATTATAAAAATTTCTGCTGAATTTTTAATTTTTAAAACAGGTTTTGGAAAATTTTGTACTATATGAGCGCCCATAAGTATGGAAGGTAATTTTTTATTGGCAACAAAACCAGCTTCATTTTGGCAAAGCTTAGGAATAAATATAGGTTGTTTTTTAAATATAGAATTTTTAAACATCTTTTTTAGATTATGTGTCTAATTTTAGGTTACCATTTTTTTGTTAAAATTTCAAGGTTAAATTTTTATAAAAACGACACCAAAAAATCGCCTATTCGGCGTTTTTTTAGGTGGTAGACCAAACAACTTATCTTTTAAACCCTTTGGTGGAAGAGATTAAAAGGTGGTGTGAGATTGTTAAAGTATTAAAATTGACTATTTAATGTTTGACATCAATTAGAAAGAGGTAATGTGGGGGAATATAATTTATGATTAACGGCGGATTAATCATTGATGTTAGAAAAAGTATTCGGGAGATTGGACACACCTTTTTCGTACCTGATTTTTCTGAAGTCAGTAATTAAAAATTAGATAAAAGAACTTTTTTAAGCTAATTTGCTAAACCTCCTGCATAGTCACCTAATTCACCCATTGCTTTATATACATCTGAATATTGATTATCAATAGTATCACATTCGGCATATTTATTATTTGCAATATTCAAAGAAGCCTGTGATTTTTCTAATTGTTCATCTGCTTTATCTAAATCTCCAACATCAAGTGCCGCGTCAAGTTCTTCCATTTCCACAATAGTTTGTTCCATGGTGTTAATCCATTGAGACCAGCAACTATATTTATCAGTATAGAATTTTTTAATTGCAACCAAAGACATAGAGCAACAATTACCCGATAAAATGGGAACGGGTATGTTCATAGCTGTATTATAAGCTTGTTGTGTTAGTGGTACGGAAACAGTGTTGGCTGACCTTGCAGCAGATAAATTTTTAATAAGAACATATTCAGTAGACTGCCTAAAGTAACCCTTTGCATTATCATAAAACTGTTGTGCCTTTACAATTTCTTCAATAAAAGACAATATAACTTTTGCCTCGGCAGAATTATCAACCGCTGGTTCTGGAGTTGGTGCTGGGACTTCTTTAATGATTATTTTTTCAATTACTTTTGGTGCTAGTTTGTTGTTTTTTTCGGTTGATTCAGTTGTGTCTGAGTTTATATTTTCTGTATTTTCAACCTCTTCCGTATTTGAATTTATATTTTCTAAACTTTCAATATTTATATCCTCGTTTTTTTCGTCGTCAGTTTTAATAATTTTATAACTGCAACCAGTTAATGCTAGTAATATTAGTAATGTCAAAATAGGTATTATTTTTTTCATATACTTTATTTAATTTTTAATTTCTTTTTCTATTAAAGTAACTTTATAAATTAATTTTATTCTTTTTCATTGTGTTTGTCCAACAAAAAAGACCTCTCACGAGGAGAAATCTCTTTTGGTAGTCCCTAGGGGAATTGAACCCCTGTTTCTAGGATGAAAACCTAGTGTCCTAACCACTAGACGAAGGGACCATTTTTAAGAAAATAAAAAAGCTGGAATTGCTTATTTGGATTATAAGCAAAAAAAACATAATTGTCAAATATATTTGCTTTAAAACCCTCTTGAATATATAATACATATAGATATAATGTATATAACTAATATATAAATTAATTTAAAAAGGAAAGCGCACAATCTACCTTTTTAAAAATATTAAAAATATGGCTTTTTTTACTAAAGTTTCTAAATCAAAAGATAATGACCAATTAGAACAAGAAGAGGTTCTAGTAAATAACGAGGTTGAAGAACAAGAAATTTTACCAGATACTGGTGAAACAATGCAGGACAATGATTGGATGGACAAAGAAGAAGCAGAAGGTCAACTATCTATTGATGTTTTTCAAACTAAAGATGATATTATCATTAAATCAACAATAGCTGGGGTTAAACCAGAAGATATTGATGTTGCAATAGATAATGACATGGTAACAATCCGTGGTTCAAGAAGACAAGATGAAAGTATTAAAGAAGAAGACTATTTCTATCAAGAATGTTATTGGGGAGAGTTTTCTCGTTCAGTTATCTTACCAACAGAAGTTATGGCAGATGATACAGAAGCTTCTTTAAAGAATGGTGTTTTAACTTTAATATTACCTAAATCTAAAAAAACTAAATCAGTAGCCGTAAAGGTTACAAGTGAATAAAACATGCAAGAAGAAAATATTAAAATTGATAAATACGAACAGTCAGCTGTAATAGAAAAGTTTGAAGATAAGTTGGCTGTTTTGGTTTTAGAAGATGACCAAAAAATTAACTGGCCAATTAAAGATTTACCAGAAGATGTTAAACAAGGTTCAAAAGTACGTATAGCAATTTCTTCTTCTACTAGCAAAGAAGAAGAAAGAAAAAAACTTGCTAAAGAATTAATAAATGAGATCTTACAAAATTAAATGGAGTTTGATGTATTAAAACAAAAAGTAAAACCCCCATATTGGTTAGTTGTCACACTAACCATTTTTTTGGTTTTAATAATCCTATGGGGTGTTGTAGCTATAGTTTTACAAGAGATATATAACGGGAAGTTTTATCCTGGTATTAGTGTTGGTGGAATTAATTTATCTGGAATGACTTATGTAGAGGCTAATAGTAAGTTGCAAGAAAAGTCAGATATATTAAATGAAGATGGTTTTGTTTTTAAATTTGAAGATAAGGAAGTTAATGTTTTTCCTGTACAAGTTTCACCTTCTGACCCAGATCTTTCGTATGAGCTATATAAAGTGGATTTTAATGATCAACTTACATATGCTTTTGGTTTAGGAAGAGAATATGGTGTTTTTAGTAATTTCTTTACTCGTATTAAATTACTATTCATTCAAAACAAGATTTCAATCAGAACAGATGTAAATAGGATAGAGATAAAGAATACATTATCTACTAACTTTGATGAGTTTTTAACAAAAGCAAAAGAAACAAGTATTGAATATTTTAATAACGAACCAATCTTCATTATTGGGAAACAAGGTGAAAGAATAGATTATGATAAATATATTCAAGCTTTTTCTAAACAGTTAGAATATTTTGAATTCAAATCAATTGGTTTAGAAAAAGAAAATTATGATCCTAAAATATCTTTAGCTACAGCTGAAGAATTACTACCAACTATTAATTCTGTTTTGGAAAGACAAGAGTTTTTTGTAAAAGCAACCATTACTCGTAGTTGGTTTAAAAAACCAATAATTAAAGAATGGATGATATATAACGAAGAAATTAAAAAAGGATTAGAATTAAAATGGAATGAAGAAAAAAACATAACATACCTTGGTTTTAATGAAGAAAATTTTTACAACTTCCTTAAACCAGCAACACAAGAAGTTGAGATTGAAGCACGTAATGCAAAATTTCAAATAGAAAATGGACGTGTAAAAGAATTTCAATCATCACAAGATGGAATAGAAATTGATTTTGAAAAAACATTAGAAGATTTTGAAAACAAACTTATTGACTTAAAGGAAGATACAATATTTATTTCAATAGCCAGTGTTCCAGCAATGATTAATACAGAAGATGTAAATGAATTGGGTATTACAAAAATAATTGGAATAGGTACTTCTAGCTTTGCAGGATCACCATATAACAGGATGCACAATATCCGAACAGGAGCAGCTTCTTTTAACGGTTTAATCTTAAAACCAGGAGATGAATTTTCAACAAACAAATATTTAGGAGCAATTAATGCTGCTACTGGTTATTTACCAGAGTTAGTAATTAAAGGAAACAAAACAATTCCAGAATATGGAGGAGGTTTATGTCAGATAGCAACAACTATGTTTCGTTTAGCTTTAGATACAGGACTACCTGTTACTGAACGCTACCCACATGCTTATAGGGTGGGGTATTACGAGCCAGCAGGTACAGATGCCACTATTTATAGCCCACATCCAGATTTTCGCTTTACAAACGATACTCCAGGCAATATATTATTACAAACAAAAGTTGAAGGGACGACACTTATTTTTGAATTTTGGGGTCAAGATGACGGTAGAGAAGTAAATGTTGGATATCCTGCTATATACAACATAACATCACCAGGCCCAACAAAATATGTTGAAACAGAAGAATTAGAGCCAGGTGAAACAAAATGTATAGAATCTGCACATAATGGTGCAGAAGCAAACTTAAAACGTACAATTCTCTATTCAGATGGAGAAACAAAAGAAGACAATTTCTATTCTAAATACCGCCCGTGGCAGGCTGTTTGTTTAGTAGGGATAGATCCAACAACCAAAGCAACTAGTACAGAAGAAATAATAAATGAATAAAGTAAAAATATAAAAACGCGGCTTATTTAAGTCGCGTTTTTGATTTGCTTGTGTTAAGCAAGTCAATTTAATGCCTTTTTTACTATCTCTAATGATATTTCTACTACTGCTTCGTCATCAGCCACTTTAGTTTTTTTAGGTGGTGATGTCTTTTTGCCAACCACTACCATTTTGTCATCCACAACAGTGGCAGAGGGACAAAAGCCAACACCACAGTAATTTGTTTTTCCCATTTTTTCTCCAATATGTTTAAATGAACTATTTTAACTTTAACGCCTTTTTAATTATTTTTAGAGACACTTCAATAACTTCCTCGTTGTCGGCAACTTTTGCGTCTTTTGGTGCGGGTACTTTTTTGCCAACCACTACCATTTTGTCATCCACAACAGTGGCAGAGGGACAGCTGAGTAAAGCACAGTAATTTTGTTTTTTCATAATTTTCTTTTTATTTTTTGTTTGTAATAAGGTAAAAAATTCCAAACCATTTTTTTGTAATGGAAATATTATTTAGCCCCCCTTTTTTAATTATTTGTATAATATTTCTATTATTATGGCAGTTAAGATATTTCTTGTGTTTTTTTGCTCGTTTATTTTGCCAACTGCTAATAATTTTCCAACTACTTTTTCCGTGTTCTAAAAAAAGCAATTGACCATCTAATTTGCATACATTCTTTATCTCATTTACTGCTTTAATGGGTTTATCAACTGTGCAAAGAGAAAAAACAGAAACAGTACTATCAAAACTATCAAAAATAAAAGGTAGATTTTCAGCATCAGCTAATAAAAAATTTATTTTTAGCCAAGGCGGTTTTGTTTTTTGAGCGATTTTCAACATTTCCCAACTAATATCAATTGCAAAAACATGGCAATTTTTAGAATAGTATTTAAAATTTATTCCTGTTCCAGTTGCTACATCTAAGACATTGCCTTCTGACGATTTTATCAGATTTTTGCGCCATTTAGTAATTCCTAAAATCTTTTGAGCTACGTCTTCCACCCATAACCAAAAAGAACATTCTTTTGCAAAATAATCGTATTTTTGTTGTGTTTCATTCAAAATGTTCCCCTTTCAGTGTGTTATATTCCTTCTATCTAGACAGATTATTTCAATGCCTTTTTAATTATTTTTAGAGACACTTCAATAACTTCCTCGTTGTCGGCAACTTTTGCGTCTTTTGGTGCGGGTACTTTTTTGCCAACTATTATTACTTTGTCGCCAATAACGGTGGCAGATGGGCAAGCACCCACTAGACAGCAGTTATTTTTTTTCATATTCATATTATTTATGTTAAAATTTTTTGTTACTTTTTTTTAAAAAATCTGACGCAGCATTTCTTTTTTAACTGAGATTACTTGTTCATCGGCACCCACCTTGTGTTCAATACCTAATTTTGTAAGGTTTTGAACTTTTTTTCCAACAATAAATAATTCATCACCATCCTCAGATGTATATACAGCAGGGCAAAGACCAACACCACATTGGAAGGATATTGGTGTAATGTTTTTTAACTTTTTCATATTTTTTTACTCTTAATTATCTTTATTATATTAAGTTTGGCTTAATAATGTTTTAAAAACAACATTTTTTAATAAATTTAGTTTTTTGTCTAACTTTAGATAAAGATAGCCAAATTGTTTGACAAGATTATTGTCATAATTTATAATACAAATATGAAATTGAACAAATTTGAATCAAATTTATTGGGTTTAACCAAACAAGAATTGGCTGTTTTAAATGTTTTGGAAGTTGAAAAAAGTGTTTTAGTAACAAAGGCAGCAGAGGTTTCTGGACTACCACGTACAACAGTGGGTTTTTTATTAAAAAAATTAAAACAACGCGGGTTAGTTGAGCAAATAAAAGTTGAACAACACAAAGAATGGCGAATTAGATCACCAGAGGAAATTTCTAAAAAATTACAGCAAATTTGTTTTAAATTTAACAATACTAAAAATGTGCTTGGTAATATAGCTAGTCAAAATATAGAAATTAC
>Ga0075122_10000192_pt1 | contig 50335 bp, 54 predicted proteins | sample AntAceMetag02UKB_FD_69790 | JGI IMG/M metagenome (GOLD analysis project Ga0075122, IMG submission 69790) | Saline lake microbial communities from Ace Lake, Antarctica - Antarctic Ace Lake Metagenome 02UKB | ecosystem: Environmental > Aquatic > Non-marine Saline and Alkaline > Saline | place... | reverse complement strand
TTAATCTTTCACCGACTCTTTAATGTTTACAGTAAAAGGTAATTATCTTTTATTTGGTTTTTTGTTATGATTATATTATGGATATACTAACAATTATTTTGGCTTTAGGTGGTGGTTTTATTCTAGCTGGACTAGTTTTTTTTGTGATCGGGCGTCGTAAACACCCTCAAGCAAATAATGAGGCTTTTGGTTTATTACAAAATCAAATGAACGAATTATCTCATTTGCTTGATAGTCGAATGAATAATGTCCGAACTGACTTAAAAGATTCAGCCCGTTATATGCAAGAATCAATCCAGGGTCAGTTTTCTGAATCAGCTAAGATAATTCGAGATGTAACTGAAAGATTAACCAAGCTTGATGAGACGAACAAGCAAGTAATGAGTTTTACAGATCAACTTAGAGATTTACAAGATATTTTAAAAAACCCGAAACAACGAGGGATTTTAGGGGAATACTATTTAGAAACTTTATTAAAAAATGTATTACCACCTGGGGGTTTTTCGATGCAATATAAATTTAAAGACGGCGAAATTGTTGATGCGGTGGTTTTCGTGAAAGACAAAATTGTACCGATTGATTCTAAGTTTAGTCTAGAAAATTATAATCGCTTAGCGTCTGAAAAAAACGAAGTTGAACGAAATCGTTTAGAAAAATTATTTGTCGCCGATTTAAAAAATCGAATTCAAGAAACCGCTAAGTATATTAGGCCGGCTGAAAATACAATGGATTTTGCTTTTATGTTCGTGCCTCATGAAGCGATTTATTATGATTTAATTATCAACAAAATAGGCGCTATTACTGAAGAAACCGAAAACTTGATTCAACGAGCGGCGAGTAAATATCATGTGATTATTGTTTCGCCAACTTCTTTTTTGGCTTATCTTCAAACTGTTCTTCAAGGGTTAAAGGCCTTACAAATTGAAGAATCGGCAAAAGAGATCAGACAAAGGGTTGGGGAGCTCTCTCGTCATTTAAGCACTTATGATGGTTTACTTGCAAAATTAGGTGGATCGTTAGGAACTAGTGTTAATCATTATAATAATGCTTATAAAGAGTTTAAAAAGATTGATAAAGATGTAGTTAGGATTAGTGGTGATGGGGGAAGCGTAGAGCCTTTGAAGTTAGACCGACCGGATTTGGAGGACTAATTTAAGTTTATTTGATAGATCGAGTGTTGTTATGATAAAGATATATATTTCAGATGAAAATTATTTATGTGAAATAATGAAAAATTCTTTTTGCGATATCGGACAAATTAATCAAGGTAAATTTTAATTTTATTTATGTCAATTGAAAAACCAAAAAAATATCAAGAATCAAATATTGAAAAGGAAAAAACTTTAAACTCTGACATGACTTTCCTTAATGAAAGACTCGAGCGAGGTGATCGTCTTATAAATTTTTTAGATAAAATTAATGCTTTCGATTATATAAATGATTTATTTAATAATAAAAAAGAAAAGCCAAGTTTCGATGAATTTAAAAATTTTCTAGTTAGGATAAATGGAATAGTCAGAGAAATACCCATTAAAAACCGATCTTTTGACGGAAAAGAAATGACAATCAGTGGATTTTTGGGAACAGATACTTTTTTCCCAAAGTTTGAAGACAAAGAAGATTTACTTAAATATGCCTATAATTCATTGATAAACACAAGTAGATATGATTTAAAATATTCCTTGCCTGCAATCATAAATGCAATTCATTATTTTGAAGATGGAAATGGTCGAACAAGTAGAACAGTGCATCAATTATTAGAAAACTATCAAACTAACCAAGAGATGCTAGATAATTTGGGTCAAGTACTTAGTAAAAAAGGTCGTTTTGATACGTTAGATATAAACCCTAGGCTAATTGTTGTTGAAATACAAAAAATTATTTTTAGTAAACATGGACTACAAGTTGAAGACAATGGAGAGCCTAATTTTAAAGAAAAATTCAGGAGAATAGCATCGGTGGAATTTGAAGAAATTGAAGAAAACCACAAAAACATAGAATACATCAAAGATTTTAAATCAAAACTTTTTGTAGATGGCGCTTATCTTAAAACTGCTTTGTGTGAAGTTTTAGGTGAAAATATTAATGTAATACTAACTCAACAATATGATAATAATGATATTTCACCATTAAAAATGGCTGAAATATTAAGTGAGGTGCAATGGCAGGAAATTTTAAAAAAGTATTATGAATTAAAGAAAGAATACGTTAAAATATTAGTAGATGTTTTTGTGAAGCCGGAAAATTATAAATCAAGTAAAGATGAAAATATTACTGTAAAGGATTTGTTTATTGAGAAAATTAATACAGTATTTCAAGAAAATAAAAAATAAATAAAACAGGCTTTCACCCAATCTTCGCGGTAAGCTTTGGCACATTAATAAATATAATATTTAATTCAACTTGTGGTCATGATAGGATAAGTCTAAATTTGGTCTAATTGAGAGAGAAAGAAGGCTAATCCTTGCAATGTTGCTAAAAATAAGTACAATAGATGGGTATGTCTTTTGCTGTTATTAAAACTGGTGGTAAGCAATACAGGGTCGCTTCAGGCGATATTTTAAAGGTGGAAAAACTACCCGAATTTACTGAAGGTAAAAAAATCATTTTTAGCGAGGTTTTACTTCTAGATGATGGGACTGAGACTAAACTAGGGGACCCTTTGCTTAAAGGGGTAAAAGTGGAAGGCGAGATGCTAGAAGAGGGTAAAGCCAAAAAATTGCTGGTTTTGCGATTTAAATCAAAAAGTAATTACAAAAAGATTAAAGGCCATCGTCAGCCGTATACTAGAATTAAAATTACAGAAATAAGTAAATAAAAATCCGAGGTTCGAACCTCGGATTTTTTAGTGGCGATTAGATAAAGCGTTTTTTAAGGTTTCGGCATCAGCATACTCTAATTCGGCTCCAGTTGATAACCCGCGACCTAGACTAGAGATTTTAAATTGATATTTTTTACTCAAGGGATCTAATTCTTGATGAATTAAATTAGCGATAATATCGCTATCAGGGCTAGCATTTAGGGCCAAGATGATCTCAGTTAATTCTTTTTTTTGACTTAAATCAGTGACCAGTTTTTTTAAAGCTGGTAGGCGGATTATTTTTTTAGGATCATTAATACCAACGGTTTTTAATTGACCTAAAATAAAAAACAAACCCGGATAAGTATCGGTCTTAATAACCGTGTCGGCGTCCATATCTTTCTCGACGATCATTAACAAAGAATGATCGGTTGCTTGATCAAGACACCGCCGACATAAAAAACTCTGATTCATGTCAGCTGTAAAGAAATAGTGACATTGACGACATTGACGAGCTAAGCGATCGAGAGTACTTAGGGTGGTGATTAATTCGTTTCTGAAGGTATGATTTTGACTTAATAAGAAAAAAACAAATCGTCTAGCTTGACGAGGTCCGATACCCGGAAAGCGGATAAATAAGTTAACTAAATCTTCAAAGTCGCGTCCAGTCATGTTTTAAAAATCACCAAAATCACCTTTTTCGATTTCGACAAAACTAACCCGATTATTATCAAATCTTAATTCGACTTTACCAACTGGTCCATTACGGTGTTTTTCAATTAAAATTTCGGCGACATCTTTACGATCAGAAGTTTCGTCGTTGCGATCTTCGCGATGAATAAACATAACCACATCGGCGTCTTGCTCGATCGAACCAGAGTCTCTAAGGTCTGATAGGCGAGGTTTACCTCCACGTTGTTCGACCGCTCGAGATAATTGAGATAGAGCAATAACTGGCACATCAAGCTCACGAGCGAGGCCTTTTAGTGATCGTGAAATTTCAGTTACCATTTGAACCATCGAGTCACTAGTCCGTCTGGGCACCATTAACTGTAAATAATCGACGACAATTAAACCTAATCCATGTTCGGCTTTAAGACGACGGGCCACGGTTTTCATTTTCATAATATTATTACTTGGTTCATCATCAATAAAAATTGGAGCCTTGGATAAGCTGTCTAAAGCATCACGAATTCGATCAAAATCTTCTTGGGCCGAGATTTTACCCGTTCTTAATTTCCAGGAATCGACCCGACTTTCTGATGCGAGGATTCGATCGACTAATTGTTGACTACTCATTTCGAGAGAAAAAATAGCGGTTGGAATATTTTGACGACAAGCGACATTGCGGACAATATCTAAAGCTAAAGTAGTTTTACCAACTGACGGCCTAGCCGCTAAAATAATCAAGTCTGATTTTTGAAAGCCAGACAATAAATTGTCTAAACTTTTAAAACCAGACGGAACACCTCGATGACCATCTTTGCTTTTATGTAATCGATCAAATCTTTCCCAAGCTTCCGATAAGGTGTCTTTAAGGGAAACATAAGTTTTTTTAGAGTAAGAACCTAAATTAAAAATTAATTGTTCAGCTTGGTCAAAAACTGAATCAATATCCTCATTTTCGTTAAAACCAATTTCTAAAATTTGATCAGCGGAGTTTATTAATTGTCGCAAGGCTGATTTTTTTGACACAATTTCAGCATAATGAGAAATATTGGAAGCTGAAGGGACTAAGGAAATTAATTCGGTTAAATAAGTACTACCACCAACTGGGTCTAATTTCTTTTTAGCTTTTAGGGCCGAAGTAACGGTGACAACATCAATTGGCTCGTTTTTTTCATTTAACTCGAGCATCGTTTTGAAAATTATTTTATGCTTACCGGCATAAAATGAATCTGGGTGAATAGTCTCAACAACATCATAAATCGCGTCAGCTTTAAGCATAATAGCCCCTAGAAGGGCAGATTCTGCACCTAGATCTTGCGGGGGAACCCGAAGAGGGGAAGCGATCAATTGTTCTTTCAAATTGGACATGATTATAGATCATTGTACCATATTTAAATTTAAGGCAAATTTAAGGTTATTAAAAAATAACCTTATTTTTCGTTAAAATTATAACAAAGGGTGGAGAAATTGTGGAAAATTATTTTTGACTAAGCTTCGGTCCGGTTGAGGTGTCTTTGATAGTATAGCCCTTGGCTTCAATTTGGGCTCGAATTAGATCAGCGTGCTTAAAATCACCACGGTTTCTAGCAATTTCCCGATCTTCAGTTAAGGAAATAAGTTCTTCTGGTATTGGATTAATTTTTGGTTTAGATTTATCTAAGATGCCTAAAATTTCATCAAATTTAGAAATAGTTGCTCGCTTAGTTTTTTCCGGTAAGTTAGAAGCTAAGACTTCGTGAAGTTTAGCTAAAGCTTTAGCGGTATTCATATCATCGTTAATCATGGCGGTAAAATCAGTTACAGACCCTAGATCCGGTTTTCCGCCTTCGGGTAAATCAAAAAATTGTTGATTGATTTTGGCCCGAGTTATTTCAGCGCCTTTAAGTGCTTCAAAACTGAAATTAAGTGGACTGCGATAATGTCCAGACAGTAAAAAATAACGATAACTTAGAGGATTGAAATTTTGTTCAATCAAACTAGAGATTGTGTAAAAATTGTTTTTAGATTTAGACATTTTATCACCATTAACGGTGATAAAAGCATTGTGAAGCCAATAATTAACAAAAGGACCACCGCTTAAACATTCTGATTGCGCTTTTTCATTAGTATGATGAACTGGGATATGGTCTTCGCCTCCAGTATGAATATCAAAATGACTACCTAGTAAATCCATACTCATGACTGAACATTCTAAATGCCAACCTGGAAAACCGACACCCCAAGGTGAAGGCCATTCTTGCAAGCGGTTATCTTTTGGGTTAGAAAATTTCCATAAAGCAAAATCAGCTGGTTGGCGTTTATTGGTTAAATCATTGCGGTCTAAATCAGGATTTTGCTCAGTTAGATTTAATTTAGCAAAATCAGCATAAGCGGGGTATTTACTAATGTCAAAATAAACACCATCGGTTGTAGTGTAGGTATAACCTTTTTGTTCTAAAATTGTAATGGCCTGGATTTGTTTATCAATATAATCAGTTGCTTTAGGAAAAATAATATTTTCAGTTTTAATGTTTAAAGCTTTAAGATCAAGAAAAAATTGATCAATAAAAGGAGTAGTAACTTCTTTGATTGTTAAACCAGTTTTTTTTGCGATTTGTTCAATCTTATCTTCACCTTTATCGGCATTGTCGGTCAAATGGCCAACGTCTGTGATATTAATAACTTGTTTAACTAAATAGTTATTCCAGTGTAAAACTCGAGCTACTAAGTCAGCTAGAACAAAAGAGCGCATATTGCCAATATGGGCATAATCATAAACTGTTGGTCCACAACTATAAATTTTGACCAAAGTCTCATCAATTGGCACAAAAATTTCTTTAGTGCGATTTAAAGTGTTGTAAAAAACTAGGTTCGATTTAGGCATATTAAATCCAGTTTTTATAACGGAAAAAAGAAAACATAAAAGTAACTGCGCCGAGCATAATCACGATAATAATCCAAAAATCATTAGGGCTACCAATGATTGGAGTATTAATGGTGTTCATACCAAAAGTCGAAGTAAAGACCGTTAACGGAAAAGTAATAAAAGCCATAATAGTTAAGGTTTTCATTATTTCGTTAGTTTTAATTGTGAGTAAAGATTCGTTAGTATTTCTTAATTCTAAATATAATTCTCGTAAATTAACTGCTTGAGTATAAACTCGATCATAAGTATGGCGTAAAGAAGCAAAGTGATAATTAAGTTCGTCTTTAAATAAATCAGTTAAAGCTCGTTCCAAAGAGCTTAGAGTAGCTTTATGACTTTTTAGAATCCACATAAAATTTAGTAATTCACGATTGATATCTGATAAGACCAAAACCATAGCTTTTTCTTGACCAGAAAAAATTTTGGTTTCGGCTTTGGTTAAATCAGTAGAAATGATATCTAGATTAGTATCAAGTAGTCGATAAATCGAAGTTAAAATATAACTAAATAAGTAGCCAGCGTGTTTTTTGTTTTTATTTTCATCCAGAGAAAAATTCGCTTCAAAAATTTGACCAAATTCTTCTAAAGCTTGAATTGGTTCGTAATGAATGGTGATTAAAAATTTGTCACTTAAAATAAAATCAATTTCTTCGGTTTTAGGTGTAATTTTAGTCTTATCTGAGCTACAAGATTGGCAGGTGGGAAAATGAAGAATTAAATATAAATAATTTTCATATAAATCGACTCGGGAACGCAGACTAGGGGATGATAATTCGGTTTCGACTAAAGAGTGAATACCGTAATCTTTGGTTAATTTTGATAACTCTTCTTTGCTAGGGTTAATAGCATCTATCCAGGTAATATCCTGGTGGCGAAATTGTTTAATCATATTTTATATTATACTAGTCAAATTTTTTGTGAGCAAGTTTGTTTTATAATTTGGAGATTAAAAAGCTTGTGATATAATTTAAATCTAATTAATGAAAAACTTTTATTCAATTATTTTAATTAGTTTTTTAACACTAACTGTTTTAGGTGGCACTTTTTTGTTTGGTACTTATGTTGGTTATGAATCCAAACCTGCTTTAGATAAAGTTTCAAATGTGACAAATCCTGAGTTATTTAAACCAGAAACCGTTGATTTTTCGCCTTTTTGGGAGACTTGGAATTTGATTGATGAAAAATATGTTAATGGGACCTCAACTCCAGATTTAAAACGCCAAGAAATGGTTTGGGGAGCTATTTCGGGTATGGTTCAAGCTTTAGATGACCCTTACACTACTTTTTTACCACCCGTCGAAAATAAATCATTCGAAGAAAGTATTACTGGTAATTTTTCGGGCGTTGGAATGGAGGTTGGGGTTAAAGATGGGGGATTGATTGTTATTTCTCCTTTACCAAACACCCCCGCTAAAAAAGCTGGCATAAAGGCTGGCGATAGAATCATTAAAATTGACGAAGCGGTAACATCTCTTTTAACTGTAGATGAAGCAGTTAATTTAATTCGAGGACCTAAAGGTACGACGGTAGTTTTGACAATTGTTAGACCCGAAGAAAATACAACTGAAGAAATTAAAATTGTTCGTGATAATATAGATATTCCGATTTTAGAAACTAAAATAGAAGATGACATCTTTATTATTAGTTTATATAATTTTAACGCTCAATCAACTACGGTATTTAAAAAGGCTTTAGAAGACTTTGTTCAATCGGGGCGTTCGAAATTAGTGCTTGATTTAAGGGGTAATCCCGGAGGTTTTTTAGATGCCGCAGTGGAAATTGCTAGTTGGTTTGTGGCTAAAAATGAAGTTGTTGTTTGGGAGCATCGAGGAGATGATGAAAAAAATATTGCTTATCGTAGTCGGGGTTATGATTTACCAATTACTGATTTAAAAATGATTGTATTAGTTGATGGTGGCAGTGCTTCAGCTTCAGAAATTTTAGCCGGAGCTTTACGAGAACATGGTGTAGCAACTTTAGTTGGTCAAACTACTTTTGGTAAAGGTTCAGTTCAAGAATTAGTACCAGTTACTAGTGAGACCTCACTTAAGGTTACAGTGGCTCGGTGGTTGACGCCAGATGGTCATTCTATTTCTTTAGGTGGACTACTACCAGACGAAGCGGTTGAGATGACTCTGGCTGATTTTGAGGCCGGAAAAGACCCCCAACTTGCGCGAGCTTTAGAAATATTAAACCAAGCTTCTAACCTTTAGGCTATCTGGACAAACAAGTTGAAACGGGTTAGTATAACCTAATATATTAATTTGTAAAATAGATTTATGAAAGTCATTCTTTTAGAAGATGTGCCAAAAGTAGGCCGAAAATATGAAGAAAAAGAAATCCCAGCTGGTTTTGCTCGGAATTTTTTATTAGCTCGAGGTAAAGCGGTATTACCTAATCAGTTTAATAGTGAGCGTTTAGTTTTATTGCGTGATAAATCAAAAGATGAAAGTTTACAAACTCAGGCCGAGGTAACTAAAATGGTTGAAACTCTTCCAGCGGAAGGGATTGAAATTATAGTTAAAGCTTCACCGGAGGGGCATTTATTTGCTGGCCTTAAAGCTGGTGATATTGCTTCGATCTTAATTGAAAAATATAAATTAAATTTGGAGCCTAATCTTGTTCATTTAGATCAACCAATAAAAACACTTGGTGATCACATAGTTAAAGTAGGAGAAAAAGAGATAAAAATGACCATTAAAGCTGAAGAGTAAAAATTTAAATGTAGATAAAAAAACCGACTGATTTCAGTCGGTTTTTTTATCTCTAATCTTATTTTTTATTCAGTTAAAACATTCACGACTTTTAAGGTTTTGGTTTGACCGTTAAAACCAGTTTTTCGTTTGGAGGTGAATTTGATCTTACCAGTCGCGACAGAAAACAAAGTGTGATCTTTGCCTACTTTAACATTTTGACCAGGTAAGATTTTTGTTCCGCGTTGACGAATAATAACCGAGCCTGGTTTAGCGTCTTCACCGTCGTATAATTTAGTTCCTAAATACTTAGGATTAGAATCTCTTAAATTTTTAGCAGTTCCTCCTGCTTTTCTATGTGCCATAGCGTAAAATAATTAAATTTTCTTAAAGTAAACTTAAAAAGTAGTATAATGAATTTAATGGAAAAAATCAAGGGTTGGCTCCAAATTTATGGTCATGATTTGTGGTTGTGCTTTTTGATTATTGGTATCGGGTTTTTAGGATTTGGTCTAGGCAAAATTTCAGTTTTAGAAGCTCGGCGTGTCCCGATTAAAATAGTAGAGCCTCCGCCACTAGTAATTAAAGAAGTTGATCAAGAAATAGGGGAGACGACTAAAACAAAAGGCAATTATGTCGCTTCTCGTAATTCTAATAAATATCACTTACCAAGTTGTAGTGGGGCCAAAAATATTAAAGTTGAAAATCAAATTTGGTTTCAAACTAAAACCGAAGCGGAAAAGGCGGGTTTTGTTCCGGCCGGGAATTGTCCAGGACTTTAATTATTTTTTGATTTTAAATCTTAATTATGATATGTATTAAGGTAGAATTCAGGTCTTAATTTAAAATAACAGAAAGGTTTGAAGTTATGAAAGTGCCAATTCAAGATTTTGTAGAAGGTTTTGAATTTACTTACGACGGACATCGAGTCCGTTTTTCTCATTGGTCTAAAGATATGAGAGGCGTTTATGTTCATTATATCGATCAGCGAGGTGAAGTCATTTATCAGGAGCCACTTCTTGTTGGGGCCTTTAAAAATGATAAAACAATAAGTCTGGCTTTGGCTTGCGAGCTTTAATTAGCTCGGTTATTTTATTGTTAGCAAATCGTAAGCTAGGTATACACTTGGCTTACGGTTTTTTTAAATAAAGAAAACCCCCGGGTGCACGAACGGGGGTTTAAGGTCATGTGAAGAGGCTTAGACCTCTTCAAGGAGAGTGGGGTCGGACATGACCCCGCCGCGCTTCTGGCACGGCATCCGCCTGAAGAGGCGGACAAGGAACGCTTGGACCCGGTGGCCCAGATCGACCTCAATCAGAGACAACTTCCTCGCCTGACTCTGGTTGAGGTCGACAAAAGATACAAGAAACGATTTCGGCTGAATAGTCAAAAAAAGCATATAGCCTCCGAAAGTACCCTAATTAAAGGGCTTTTGTTTATGACTAGGAACTGTGCACCTTATTTAAGTTATCATAGATTATTGAGGGTGTAAAGTCTAAAAAAGGGGATTAAGGTTTGTAACTAAAAATTGACTAAAGCTTAAATTAAGTTTAGTAATATTATAGACTTCGCTAAAGCTTCGTCGTATCAAAGTAAGGAATTTGGGGTCTAAATGATAAAAACAAAAAAGGAGGTGGCTTATATGGTCACGGTTATTGGATTAATCTTCTTAGTTGCTTTATTTTGGGGTGGCTGGCCATTGGTTGCAAGATCAGCTGGCGAGGGTAATCCTTTCTATTCTTTGGTTTTAATCGGTGTCGCTTTGATTCCGGTGGCTCTTATGGCAAGCTTTCAAAGTTCAAAAGAGATGATTTTGGCAACTAGTTTACAAACCTTCGAGCGGTTAGCTTTTGCTGGATTGATGATGGGTTTGGGGCTTGTGTCTTTCAATACGGTCGTTTCCAATCGTCAGATTGAAATATCGGCGCTTGTACCAGTCATTAATGTGTCAATGATGATGGTGACTGTAATTGGTGGAATTTGGTTTTTTAACGAATCACTGACGCCAGCTAAAATCATTGGACTCATTTGTTTTGGGGTTGGTATTATACTGGTTCGACCAGTTTAAAATCAAACCAAACCCGCGAGTAACTAACTCTAGTTGCTGGCGGATTTTTTAGTTTTAAACAGGGGAGTTAGGTTAAATTTTAAATATCCAAAAATCATTTTTTAGGGCTCCCCTTGTGGGGGAGTAAAATTTTAATTTTTACTAAACATCTTAAAGTTGAAGGTTGATTAAAAAGGGTTTAATTAAAATATTTTTTGATAAGCAAAGAAACAACTTAAGATAAGAGGGAAGGGTTATTTTTTTTAATTTTAAATTTAAGGATTAAAAGTTAAATAATAAGATTAATAGAATAGTATAATGTCGCACAATATATCTTTTGCGACACTATGTATAAAAATGTATTATAAAAAAGTACCGCCTGCAGAAATAATTTCTGATAGCGATTTGGGGTCTTTAAGTCTTTGGTTCGGATTAAGTGGTTTTTATTTAGGGGTTAGAGTTTAACTTCCCTACTTGTTTCTTTAATTTTTATGACCACTAAACTTAATTTTTTATAACTTAAATATGTTAACCAAATTATAATTAAAGGTAAATGTTTTAAAATTTCTTTAAGGTCACTTGTGAATTGCTCCATTTGATAGATTATAAATCATAAAAATAAAAATGAAAAATATTAAACCTTAATAAAACAAAAACCCGCCCTTCGGCGGGTTTTTGTTTTAAATAAATTTTTAGATTAAACCTTTGGTGACCAACAGTGTTGACTCCATTTCCAGTGATAAGAACCTTGGTTCTTAATTAGCCATAAAGCGTAATCAATATTACCTTCAGTGGTATAAATATCAAAGCCTAATGACTGACTAGTTTTAAGATGGTATTTTTCATTGATTTGAAAAAGACCCACATCTTGAGAGTTTTGCTTTCCTCGTAAAACTTGACCATTATCATCATGTTGACGATAAGTACTTTCACAGAAAGCAATGGCGGAAACTAAAGTGGTACTAATACCGGCTACTTGGGCTTTATCTGCAATTAAGTCGGTAAGGTTTTTGTCCACCTTGTTTTCGTTTGTAACTACTGCTAATTTTTTAGGTTCTGGTTTTGATTCAGTTTGAATCAATTGAGCCTCGATTTTAACTTCAGGACTAGAATTGTCGTTAATCGGTCCTTCGGCGATCGTCGGCGTAATGTTGGTAAAAGCAACAATAGATGCTAAACCAAATTGTAATGTTCGTAAAATAAGCCGTTGGGCTAGTGATAATCAATATAAAAACACCAATTGGTGTATATATTGACTTAAGACTATTTATCTAACATAACGACATACATAACCTTAAGTGTCAAAAGTATATCATACTCAAAAATCCTGTCAATGACTATTAACTAACCAAAAAGTTTCACAAAAATACCCTTATTTTAAGCCATATTTTACCTTAAACAAAAAATTTTCTCATAAAGATTTTTTATCTAAGAAGTGAATTTAGTTTGTAGATAATCTTTTAATTGATCAAAATAATTGAGACTTATTTGCCAGATTGACTTACCTAAATCTAGGCTAACTTGAAAAACAGTTTGAACGCGATCATTATTTAACCAAGCTCTTAAATCTACTTGGAAATAAGCAAGTAGAACAATAATAATGATAAGTAAAATAATAATTTTGATTGAACCTTGTTGTTTATAATTAAGATTATTCATATTTTATAAATAAGATAAAGGATTAAGAATTGCATCTGGAGTAGCTAGAGGTAGACGATAGACTCCACAACCTGGAACTTTTGATTGAAGCGACCCAACTTTCGATCCATCATTAGCCATTAAAGTAAAATGTAAATGAGGGCCAGTGGTATAGCCAGTGTTACCACTATAAGCAATTACCTCTCCCGTTTTTACTGTTTGACCCTCGGTGACGGTCGGTTTAGATAAATGACCATAAACACTAGATAAGCCATTAGGATGTTTAATCATGACCCAACGGCCATAAGAGGCCTTAGGACAAGTTAGATCAGTGTCACCTGTTCCAATCACTACCCCATCTAAAACAGCCTTAGTTGGAGTACCAACTGGTGCGCCTAAATCAATACCGTTATGACCTTGACCTTTATAGATCTGAGGATTAGTAGTCGCAAAAGGCGTATTGCCGAAATATTGAGTAATGACCACTTTATCAAAAGGCCACTTAATGACACCTCGACCAGTTTGTGGTAAGGAACTAGGATTAACAATTAAATCGAGAGCTCTTTCGGCGGCTAATATTTCAGCTTCAACCGCTTCTTTTTTACGTAATCGGTCAGCTAATAAGGCTTGGTAAGTAGATTCTTCTTGTTTGGTTTGAGTCAGTAAAGAATTGGTTTGATCTTGATTTTCAGTTACAATAACACGTTTATCGCTTAATTCAGTTTCTAGACGGGCTAAATCTTGGTACTCCTTTTCGGAGGTAGTTTTTTTACTTTCGTAAGTTTGTTTGGCTTGTTGTAAATTACTTAGATCAGTTTTTAGATTATAGTGCAGAGTTTCAATCGCCTGTAAATTAGCTAAAAAATCTGATAAGCGTTTATTCTCTAAAAAAATTAAAGCTAAATTAGTTTGATCATTTTTTTTGATTGTGCGCAATGATTCGGCTAAAGCTTTTTGATTTAAGGTTATTTTTTCTTCACTAGTTTTAATCTCACGACTTAAAGTTTGAATAATAGTTTCGGTTTCGGTAATTTTAGCTTTAGTTAAACGAACATCTGTTTCTAATTTTTTTTTAGTTAGCTGAAGGCGATTCAATTCGGTTTGAAGAGTTTGTTTTTCGCTGGTAGTAGAGTTTAATTTATTTTTGTATTCAGCGATCTCTTTTTCTAATTGGCTAATCTCTGATTGTTGATTTTTTAATTTATCTCTTAATTCTGTTTCGGTCGGTTCAGAGGCTAATAAAGGTGTAATTATTAACCCTGAAATAAATATTACGCTAAAAACTAAAGTGATATACTTAATCATTTTATTATTATAAACGATAGAGGTTAATTAAGCCAAACTGAGAGCAAAATTCAAACGTTTAAGTGTTTTATCAGGACCTAAAATTTCAGCAATTGTAAATGGATCAGGCGATTTTAGTTTTCCGGTTAAAGCCATTCTCATTGGCCACAAAACTTCGCCTCGTCCCATTTCGGTCGCAAAAGGCCATAAAGTTTCTTTTATTTTATCAGCCGTAAAATCTTTAGCTTCGATAGATTTAAGTAATTCGATTACACGAGGTAAGTATTGTGTTGATTTTAAATTTTCTAATGTGACAGTTGGTTCGGTAAAGAGATAATCGAATTCTTCATTTTTTATCATGTCATCTAACTCTCCCCAATGATTAATTCGATCTAAAATGATATCTTTTAATTTAGTTAAAGCTCGATCGGTTAATTTATTTGAAAATTTTTGATTAATAATTTCTGTTATTTCTTCTGGTGGCAGTTTTAATAAATGTTCACGATTAATCCAATTTAATTTATCTAAGTTAAAAACGGCCCCGCTTTTACTAACCTCTTGTAAATTAAATTGATTTATCAATTCATCTAAATTAAAAATTTCTTGATCACTTCCCGTTTTTTGTGGTGACCAACCTAAAATAGCCATAAAGTTTAAAACGGCTTCAGCTAAATAACCTTGATTACGGTATTCTGTCACCGCTATAGCTCCATGTCTTTTTGATAGTTTACTTTTATCAGGAGCTAAAATTAAAGGAATATGAGCATAGACTGGCCGACTAGCCCCGATTGCTTCCATGATTAATATTTGACGAGGAGTATTAGAAATATGATCTTCACCACGGATAATATGAGATATTTCCATTTCATGATCATCAATCACTACCACTAAGTGATAAAGTGGCTCAGTTAAATCTTTAGCGATTACAAAATCACCTAATTCAGTGGTGTCAAAACTAATTTCACCCCTAATAAGGTCAGTAAAAGTAATTATTTTATTAGGGTTTTTAAAACGAATAATATTTTTAATTTGCCCACTGTCGTCTTTTGCTGGTTCAGGAGAAATGTAAGCTTGATCAGAATCAATTAATTGTTTGAGGTATGTTTGATAAATGTCTAGTCTGTCACTTTGACGGTAAGTTTCAGTCGGAGTTAAATTTAACCACTCTAAGGCTTCAAAAATATTAGCTTCAAATTCAGGTTTAGATCTTTTTATATCAGTATCCTCAATGCGTAAAATAAAATCTCCGCCTTGTTGTTTACTAAATAAATAATTAAACAAAGCGGTCCTAGCTGTACCGAGATGAAAAAAGCCAGTGGGACTGGGAGCAATTCTAGTTCTAACTCGTTTGTTGATGTTGTTCATGTTTTAAAGCAATATTAATTATTTCTTCGGCAATTTGCTGACCAGAATTAGGAATATCAAACAGGCGAGCTCCCTCTTTCATGTTTTTAATTATTTCCGGACGACTAAGAATACGATTAAGTTCTGATAATAAAATAGCATCTGATAAATTAGCTTCTTCGATTACGACCGCTCCCCCATTTCGAGCATAAGTAAACGCATTATGTTTTTGATCATGACTAATATTTTCAGGTATTGGAATTAAAATCGCTGGTATTTGCCAATGAGCGATTTCAAAAATAGATGATCCGGCTCGAGAAATAACCACGTCAGCTACTCCAGCTGCCATTCGCAAAGCTAAATTATTTAAATAAGGAAAAGGTTGGTAGTGTTTTTCATTAGGATTATTGTCTAAAATAACTTTCGCAATTTTAGTCACTTCGTTAAAATTATCTGGACCAGTTTGATGAATAATTTGATAAGTTTCAACTAAGCGATCAAGGCCTTCTAAAATAATATCATTAATTTTACTCGCCCCAAGCGAACCACCTAAAATTAAAATAATCGGTAAATCTTTTTCTAATTTAAGAAATTTTTTAGCTCCTTCGGGTATTGGGTTTAAAATTTCTCGACGCAAGGGTTGACCGGTCACGATTGTTTTTTCGGGTGGAAAATAAGTAGCCGCTTCAGCGTAAGAGACGGCTATAACTTTAGCAAATTTTGAAGCAAATAAACTGGCACGGCCGGGTTTAGTATCTGATTCATGAATAACAACTGGAATTTTAAGTAATTTAGCCGCAATTAAAGCGGGCATACTAGCGTAACCACCTTTAGAAAACAAAACATCAGGATAAATAAAAAAAAGTTTAAAGACTGCTTGAATAGAGCCAATTGACAATTTGACCATATCCCAATAATTTAAAAACGAAAAATAACGTCGCCATTTTCCAGATATAACTTTAACAAAAATTAATTGATGATCAGCTAAAATTTTTTTATTGTAAGGCTCAGGGGCGATAAAATATAATTTAGCGCCAATTAATTTATTTTTATAAATTAATTCTTGTAATTGTTCAGCAACAGCAATAATAGGATAAAAATGACCACCTGTTCCCCCACCTGTAAAAACTATTTTCATGATTTAAATAAATTACGTTTTTTATTAGTAACACTTAAAATTAAACCAAAAGCTAAACCAGCAAATAATAAAGCCGAACCTCCTTGTGAGACAAGGATCAAAGGTATGCCAGTTAACGGTATTAACCCAAGCATAGCCGCGATGTTGGTAAAAGACTGGCTGATTATTAGTATAACAAGACCAATGACCATAAGTCTACCAAATTGATCGGTGGTGTTTGAGGCTATTTTTAAACCAATTAAAGCTAAAGTTAAAAATAATATTAATAAAATAATCGAACCAACAAAACCAAATTCTTCAGCACTAACAGCGAAAATAGAATCACCGTTTGGTTCAGGTAAAAAATTAAATTTTTGTAAACTTTGACCAAAGCCACGACCAAATAAACCTCCAGAGCCAATGGCGATTAAAGATTGGTTAAGTTGGTAGGATTGTCCAAGAGTATCGGCGTTGGGATTTAAAAATGTATCAATTCGACTTTGTAGATAAGGTTTACTTGCCACCAAACCAACTAGACCAACCAGACCAATTAAACCAATTAAACATAAATGTTTCCATTTTGCTCCTGCTCCTACATACATACTAAGTAAAGCTGTAACAATAATTAAAAAAGTTCCCGTATCGGGTTGAGAAATTAAAATTCCAGCTGATAAGAATATTAAAATTAATAAAGGAATTACCCCGAATTTTAAAGTGTCGGTTTTGTTTTTCATTTTAGTTAACCAGGCGGCATAATAAATAACTAAACCAAGTTTAAGCATTTCGGCTGGTTGAAAAGAAAAACCAGCGATATTAATCCAACGCAAAGCCCCACCTGATTTGACGCCTAGCCCAGGAATAAAAACTAATAAAGTTAAAACAATAGAGCTAAACAAAATTAACAAAGCGTAACGACGAAATATTGAATATGGTATGTTTGCTACAATTAATAAAATTAATAAACTAACACCCAAAATAATCAATTGTTTACTAATTACCTTAATGAAATCAGATAAATCAGTACCAGCAATTCCTAATGACGCCGACATAAAAACAAAGAACCCTACCCCAGAAAGAAGTAGAATTACAATTAAAAATAAACGAGCAAGTGGTAAAGGTTTATTTTTGGCAGACATAATTAAATATCTAGTAAAATTAAAATCATCCCAACAAGAGCCGCGATAACACTAATAACCCAATAACGCATGACTACTTTATAAGCCGGCCAACCAATGGCCTCAAAATGATGGTGTAAGGGTGCCACTAAAAATATTTTTTTACCATTTCTTAATTTTTTAGAAATCAACTGAACAATAACAGATAGTGAAGTAACAACTAGTGGTAAAGCAATCACTGGTAACCATAAAACTGAATCAGTTAGGAAGGCGACGACGGTTAAAGTCGTAGTTAAGCCTAAAATACCAGTTTCCGACATGTAAAAGCGAGCTGGTGGAATATTAAACCATAAAAAAGCTAAGGTGCCACCAGCAATCACGGCGCAAAAAGCAGCTAGATCAATTTGATTTTGAAAAAAAGCAATCCCCGCGTAAGCCGTAAAAATAATAGACATCACTCCCCCTGATAAACCATCGAGTCCATCAATAACACCACTTGAAAATACGCCAACCATAACCAAAGCAAAAATTGGGATCAACCATATGCCAACCAGTAAGTCTCCGTTAAAAGGGATATTGATAGTTTGGATGTCTAATTTTGTATAAAACCACCAACCGCCAATTAATCCGAGAATCAAGACGACTAACAGTCGATTGAAAAAAGATAGTCCCCCATTATATTTAGAGTCTTGAGATTGAACTTGTAAAATATCGTCGATTAAACCTAACATTGAGGCAATAATCAAAGTAAATAAAGGTAACCAAGTTTGGTTCCGGCTTAAAAAATCTAATTTTAAAGTGATATCAGTTGGATAAATTTGAGCTATTAGCCAAATTAAAGCAATAGTTAAAAGAGCTGATAACCAAATAATTATTCCGCCCATTCGGGGGGTTCCTACTTCTTTTTCGGCGTGAAGTTTATTAAAAATGGGAGTGGAATTTCCGTCTGGACTAAATTTCCCCGCTTTTTTTTTCCATAATTTATATTTATATAAAAAATGAGTGACGAGAGGAGTTAAACTAATGCCGACAAAGAAAGCAATCGTGGTGGGAGCTAATATTTTAATTACGCTTAAAATCATATTTAATTTAATTTAACAAATAATTTAATCGGCAAAAAATTTAACTGTTGCTTTGGTTAAATTTAAAACATCATCAAAACGATTATCTCGAGTTGAATTTAAAGCGACAATTATAACCGGTTGACGCAAACCAACATCAACGACTACAGCTAAATTGCCTCCAGCTTGATAAGTAAAACCAGTTTTAGAAGCCATTAAGCCCACTAGTTCCCCAGCGATATTATTAGTATTTTGGCCAGAATATATTTTACCACTTAAAGCTGGTATTTTAATTTGTGATTTAGCCGTAGCCGACATTAATTCTGGATTATCTGACATCACTTGAACTAATAAATTAGTTATATCGCGAGCTGTTCCGTATGATCCACCATAATTAGCGCCAACATCTAAACCAGTTGGATTAACAAAATAAGTATTATCAAGGCGTAAATTTTCAGCTTCTTCGTTCATTAAATCAATAAAGTCTTGCCCGGTAGTTTTCTCGACCGCCCTCGCTAAAGCCGAAGCTCCACCATTAGCCGAGGTGATTAAAGTATAATCAATTAAATTTTTAACTGACCAGGATTCACCGACTAGAAGTCCGGCATTACTTCCGCCACTTAAATCTCCACTGATAATAGTAATAGTGGTTTGGGGATTTAAATATTTTTCAGCTAATCGAGCGGTCATTATTTTAGTAATAGAAGCTAGAGGCAATTGATCGTCTGGATTTTTAGAAAATAATATTTTATTTTGATTTAAATCTAAAACTAAAGCCGATTTAGCTGTTAAATTAACAGCCGGAAAAACTTTTTCAATCGGAATAATCTCCGTTGGTGAAATAGTTTCTTGGTTGGCTTCTAATTTACTAGCTGGCAAAATGAGCCAACACATAGTTAAAAGACCTAAAGCGCTAGAGAGAAATAAGGCTCGATTGTAAAAATGATAGGTCATTTACTCTTTATTTGTTAATTCTAAATTACTTAAAAAATCTTCAAATTTTAGACGAAGTTTGTCATAATCAGGCAAATTGTTAATTTGACTTAAACCTAAATAAGAAATTAATTTAAGACTCGGTTTATAAACAAAACGGTGCGAATTATTAGCTTCTTTTTGTTTGGTAATCAAACCACGAGTAGTCAGATGTCTTAAAGTAAAAGTAGAATTAACACCTCGAATATAATCTATTTTCGTGCGACTAATCGGAGCACAATAAAGGATTAAAGTTAAAGTTTCAAGACCAGCTTGACCTAGATCGCTAGTTTGATCTTTTTTGGCTAAAACTTGAAGCAAAGACTCGGTTTCTGGGCTAGTGGCTAAAACCGCTTCTGTGTCTGATAAAACTAATTTTAAACCTCGAGAGTCTAATTTTTGGTCTAGTGATTCTAGGGCTTTTTTGATTTCTGTTTGGTCTTTATTTAACCAAGTAGCCAAGCGTTCATAACTAATAGGCTCAGCTTGATAAAACAAAATAGCTTCTAGGGCTTGATCTAAGTTCATAATAAAGCAATTATAACTTAATTGAATTAAAAAAAGAAGTTAATTTTGATTAGCTTTAGCAATCTGGATGTCAGTAAATTCATCATTTTGACTAGCTTCAAATAATCCAGTTTTAAGTAATTCCAATAAACCTAAAAAATTCATGATAATATCAATTTTTTCAGCTTGATTAATTTTAGTAGTTCCACTAAAAGAATAAGATAAAGAATTTTGTAATTTTTGACTTAAATTAGCCATCACTTCTTCTAAGCTTAATATTTTTTTAACAGTTACTTCTGGTAGATTTTTAATTTCTGGCAAAGTTTGAATTAAATTCATGGCTGAAGCTTGAAGATTTGATTTAGTCACATCTGGAGTTGGTGAAAAATGAGTTAATTTAAGTGGTTTATATTTTTTAAACCACATTTTTTTAATAGCAAAAAGTGGAGCTAAACTACGACTTACATCTTTTAATAAATTATAGGCTTTTAAACGATTGGCTAATTCTTCTGCTTGCAAGGCATCTTCGGTATTTTCGATTGGATTAGTATCTGGTAATAAAGTGCTAGATTTGATCACCATTAAAGTAGAGGCAATAACTAAAAAATCGGCGATGTCTTTTTTGGGAATATTGGTCGACGATTGATTTAAAAAATATAAATAATCATCAGTGACCTGAGCTAGAGAAATATCACTAATATGGAGTTTTCTTTTCTCGATTAATTTAAGCAATAAATCAAGTGGTCCCGAAAAAGAGTCTATATTAATCGCAAAAGTGTTAGACATAAATTTTTAGGTTACTGGTGTAAACCAATTTGTAATTCGTATAAATGTTTGTATTTTCCATCCTTTAATTTAAGTAATTCTTGATGGGTACCCCGTTCGACGATTTGACCATCGGCAAACACTAAAATTAAATCAGCTTCTCTAACCGTACTTAGGCGATGAGCAATAATAAAAGTTGTTCGACCAAGCATTAATTCATTTAAAGCTTCTTGAATAATTTTTTCTGATTTAGCATCCAAGGCGCTTGTTGGTTCATCTAAAATTAAAATTGACGGGTTACGCAAAATCGCCCGAGCGATTGCAACTCGTTGTTTTTGACCGACGGATAATTTAACTCCTCTTTCCCCCACCATTTGGCGCCATTTTTTGGGAAATTTTTCAATAAAATTTAAAGCGTGAGCTTTGGTCGTGGCTGAAATTAAATCTTTAGTAGTGGCTTTAAAATTGCCATACATAATATTTTTTTTGATCGTATCATTGAAGAGGGTTACCTCTTGAGGAACAATCGCTATGTGTGAACGTAAAAAATTAAGGTCAATTTTTTTAACATCAACATTATTTATCAAAATTTTTCCTTTATCGGCGAAATTATAACCGGAAATCAGATCAATCAAAGTGCTTTTACCAACTCCCGACTCACCAACTAAAGCAACAGTATCTCCGGCCTTAACTTCAAAATTTAAGTCTTGTAAAATCGGTTTACTTTTTTCGTAAGCATAAGAAACATTTTCAAAAACAATTTGACCAGTAATTTTGTCTAAAGGTATTAAATTATGAGGTTTGTAATTTTCGGTTTTAGTTTGCATTATTTTTTCAACCGCTGAAATATCTAAGAGACCATTTTGGAGAGAACGCCACATATTCATTAAAGAAATAAACGGAGCAAAAAGCATAGCTAAGTAACTATTGAAAGCAATCAAATCTCCAATCGTCATTTGATTTTTAAAGACTAAATTGATGGACCATAAAAATACAATCAATTGTAAAATTATGACCATTACTCCCCTGATGGTTCGAAGTGATAGCCAGACTTGATCTATTTTAAACCAATAAGGCAGAATATTTTTTTTGAACATTCCTTTGATTCTTTTTTGTTCATAATTTTCAGTCACCGCTTGTTTGACGGCTTCGGTATTATAAACCACGTCATGGACATCGCCGTAAGATTTGCCCCAACCGTCTATTAATTTTGATTGTAAGTTGGCGCTATCTTTGACTAAAAAGATAGCAATTAGTAAGTAAGCTAAAACAAAAGTTAAGGCGATTAAAGCTAGTTCCGGATTGATTTTTAAGAGAAAAGCAATCGCGACCAGAATAGTTAAAAACTCTGGGCCAAGATCACCTAAGATTCGCTCGGAAATAACTTCAAGTCCCATCCCAGCGTTGCTGATTTTAGAGGTTATTTCGCCCATTTTGCGCTTTTTATGGAACTTTAAGGGCAATTCCAATAGTCTGGCATAAGCTTCGCTCTGATAGCCAAAACGGGCCGAAAAAGCAAAGGTAGACTGAAGGAGGAATTTACGATGGTCGATAACAATTAAAATGACTTGAATTAAAGCCAAACCTAACAATAAAAATAAATAAGTGGGATAGATTTGACCCCATAGGTATATGCCATCATCTGGTTGTAAGATTTTATCAAATAGTTTACCAATGATATATGGCACGGCTCCGTTCCCTACGGCTTGGATGATGCCAAAAGTAAGTATTAATAAAGTTGTGGCTCGACGCTCTTTTAAAAAAGTCCAAACCACACTGAAACCAATTTTGAAATGTTGACGAGTTATTTTTTTAGCCATGTAAACCAGTTAATTTACGCACCTCGGCCATTTTTGTTTGGGCCTTAGTTCGGGCTCTCACGCCGCCAGTTTTTAAGATTGCCTTAACTGCGTCTAAATCTTGGGCAATTAATTTTCGTTTTTCTCGGAGTGGAGTGATAAAGTTAATAATATTTTGGGCTAAAATATCTTTTGATTCTTTATAACTAATTTGTCCGGTTTGATAACGCTTAGTTAAATCAGGTAAATCGTTTAAACTAAATAATTTATGTAAAGCAAAAATATTATCGGTCTCTGGATTTTTTGGTTCGGTTGGAGTTTGAGAATCAGTCACAATTTTAGCGACCAAATTTTTAATTTCGTCATCCTCAGCAAAAAGTGGAATATGATTATTGTAACTCTTGCTCATTTTTTGTCCGTCTAAACCAGGAATGTTGCTGGTTGTATCTAAAATATAAGCTTCTGGTAATTTAAAAATTTCACCAAAAGTTCGATTAAACTTTAAAGCAATATCCCGCGCGAATTCCACATGTTGTTTTTGATCTTGACCAACTGGCACTAAATCGGCGTCTTGAATTAAAATATCAGCCGCCATTAAAATTGGATAATCAAAAACGCCGACATTAATATCTTTATCTTTAGCTTCAGCGTCTTTAAAGGCATGGGCTCGCATCAAATAAGGCATAGTGGTCAAGCAATTGAAAATCCAAGCTAGTTCAGTTACTTCTGGTACGTCCGATTGTTTAAATAGGGTAACTTTTTTTGGGTCTAAGCCAATGGCTAATAAATCAATCGCTAAATCTAAACTATAGCTAGACATTAGCTCTCGATCATGGACGGTTGTTAAAGCATGGTAATTGGGAATGAAAATATAATTATCATAGTCATGTTGTAAATCGACAAATTGCTTCATGGCTCCAAAATAGTTACCAATATGTGGCCTACCAGTTGGTTTAATCCCTGAGAGTAAAATTTTATTGTGAATCATATTCATTAAATATACCGCAATTTAAATAAAGAAACAAAGTGTGATCAACGTTTCGAGGTTGAATCTCAAATTTAGATTTTTTAAAATACAGGCCCCCTTACTAAAGTAAGTGAGCCTGTATGATAACTAAATTGAAAAAAGAAAGATTAGAGGAAGCTCATGAGATTCATTGCCTGTTGGCTTGTGACACCAATAGCTTTGATCATACGATTATAATCTTCCTGAGTGATCTTCTTCTCTTCTAGCCAGCGTTCGGCCAAAAGGTCAGCGTCTTCAGGACGGACACTAACAAACTTTCCGTTGAATTCATCAACCTGAGGGTTCTTCCTACCGCTAGCGGGAGCAACTTTGCCCTCATGCCAAACACAAGGGCAAGGAGTTTGGCTGGGCCAGATAAACCAGACGATCCTCCCGTTTTCTTCATCTAAAGTGACGTAATCAACTTTTGGGGAATTAAAATCCCCCATCCTGTTAAATTCGTCTCCCTTTTTCAAATTATCAAAGTCGGCTTTAGTTAAAGCCATAATAACCTCCTTTCAAGGTTTTTTATCCACTAATATTACTAACTTAAAATTTGGGAAAAATCAATACTATTCGAAGTTGAATTTCAAATAAATTTAAACGCCTTCTTCTCGTAAATCTTCAACTAGCTTTTTGGCTTTGCGAGATAATTTTTGAGGAGTTTTAATAATTATTTTTATCATCAAATTACCACGACGATTATCGCCCATTGGTACACCTTTATTTTTGATTCGTAAAATTTCACCAAAAGAAATACCGGCTGGTATTTTAACATCTAAAGACTCGCCTTCTAAGGTGGTAATTGTATAAGTAGCACCAAGTAAAGCGTCGGTTAGCTTAACCGCTAAATCCATTTTTAAATCAAAACCATCTCGTTTCCATAGTTTATGAGGTTCGACGTGGATTTTAATATATAAATCTCCCGCTAGTCCCCCAGTTACCGCTTCTCCTTTACCGGACAATCGAATCATTTCGCCGTTTTCAATTCCGGCTGGAATTGTAATATTTATTTCTTCATTTTGTTTTTTTACACCTTCACCTTTACAGTTAGAACATGGTGTTTCTGGTATTTCGCCTCGTCCCTGACAAGTCGAGCAAACAGCACTAACAGTGACATTTCCAATAATTGAACGCCTAGTTTCATTAACTTTACCTTGACCATTGCAAGTGGTACAAGTTTTTAATTTAGTGCCTGGTTTAGAACCTTGACCGTGACAGACTTCACACTCGCCTATTTTGTTTAATAAAAAACTACGCTTAGATCCAAAAATAGCTTCTTTAAAATCAATTTGCGTATCAACCGAAATATCACGCCCGCGGCGATTTTTAGTTCGCGAACCACCAAACATTTCGCCAAAAATGTCACCTAAGTCAAAATCAAAACCGGAAGCATTGGTAAAATTAGAAAAATCAAAACCCGAAGTATCAAATCCACCACTTGGTCTTCCTCCACCAGAAAAAACATTTCCATACATGTCATATTCTGATCTTTTTTTATCGTTCGATAAGATTTGATAAGCTTCGTTTATTTCTTTAAATTTAGCCTCATCACCACTTTGTTTGTCAGGGTGATATTTATGAGCCAATTTATGAAATTGACGCTTGATCTCGTCTTTGGACGCTTTTTTATCGAGTCCGAGAATTTGGTAATAATCTTTAGCCATATAAGGTTTTAGCTAGGTTTAAATTTATTGTTCTTTAGATTCATTATTATTATCGTCTGTTGTTTCAGCATCGCGAACATTTTCTTCGGCTTCAGTTGTTTGATTAGTGGTTGATTCTTTTTGATCTTTTGCTTGATCGTTTGTTTGTTTAGCTAAGATCTCGCCAATCTTTTGTAATTCAGTGCTTAGATTTTCGGTCGCTGATTTAATTGTTTCAACATCCGTTTTTTCTTTTTCGGTTTGGAGGTTTTTAATTTTTTCTTCAATACTAGCTTTAGTTTCAGTTGGCACTTTATCGCCCGCGTCTTTTAGAGATTTTTCAGCTGTATAAATTAATTGTTCAGCTGTGTTCTTAACTTCAACCAGTTCTTTCTTTTTTTTGTCTTCTTCGGCGTGAGTTTCGGCTTCTTGTTTCATTTTATCAATATCTTCTTTTGACAAGCTGGATTGAGCTTCAATTCTAATTGATTGCTCTTTACCGCTGGTTTTATCTTTGGCTTTTACTGATAAAATACCGTTAGCATCTAGGTCGAAAGTCACTTCGATTTGAGGTAAGCCACGTGGTGAAGGTGGAATACCATCTAAAATAAAACGACCTAACGATTTATTATCTCCCGCCATTTCTCTCTCACCTTGAACAATGTGAATTTCAACCGAAGTTTGATTGTCGGCTGCCGTCGAAAAGGTTTGACTGTGCGAAGTTGGAATAGTAGTATTTTTTTCGATTAATTTTGTGGCAATCCCACCCATAGTTTCTATACCTAGTGATAAAGGAGTCACATCAAGTAATAAGACATCTTTTACGTCGCCTTGAAAAATCCCACCTTGAGCCGCTGCTCCGATCGCTACAACTTCATCTGGATTAATTGAACGATTAGGTTCTTTACCAAATAGGTTTTTTACAGCTTGTTGAATACCAGGCATTCTGGTTTGACCACCAACTAAAATAATTTCATCAATATCTGTTAATTTATAACCAGAGGCTTCAACAGCTCTTTTGGTAATGTCGATTGAGCGTTTAATAAATTCTTCGGCCAATTCTTCTAATTTAGCTCGAGTCATTTTTTTGACTAAATGTTGAGGACCAGAATCGCTAGAGGTAATAAAAGGAATATTAATTTCTGATTCGGTGGCTGTTGAAAGTTCGTGCTTTGCTTTTTCGGCTGATTCTTTTAGACGCTGTAAAGCTAATTGATCACGACTTATATCAATACCGGTTTCAGTTTTGAACTCTTTAATTAACCAATTAACGATAGTTTGATCAATATCTTCACCACCCATATGAGAGTCCCCGTCGGTTGATTTAACTTCAATACTTTGTTCGTCGCCTCCAGATATATCTAAAACAGATACATCAAAAGTTCCGCCCCCAAAATCGTATACAACAACTTGTTCGTTGGTTTTTTTATTTAAACCATAAGCCAAAGCGGCGGCAGTTGGCTCGTTTATTATTCGACGAACTTTAAAACCCGCTATTTCACCAGCGTCTTTAGTGGCTTTGCGTTGAGAATCGTCAAAATAAGCTGGTACTGTAATAACAGCTTCTTCTATTTTTTCACCTAAGTGAGCTTCGGCGTCTCTTTTTAATTTAGCCAAGATCATTGCTGAAACTTCTTCGGGTCGATATTTCTTGTCACCCATACCAACCAAAACTCCAGCGTCGCTCGATTCTTCGATATTATAAGAGGCTAAATTTTTATCCTTTTGAACGTTGGTGTCATTGAATTTATGACCCATTAAACGTTTAACCCCGTAAACTGTATTTTGCGGATTAGTGATTGCTTGGCGTTTAGCCAATAGCCCCACTAATCGTTCGCCTGATTTCGATAAAGCCACAACCGAAGGGGTAGTCCTAGCTCCTTCTGCATTTTCGATTATTTTAGGTTGACCACCTTCAACATAAGCGACCGCTGAATTAGTAGTACCCAAATCTATACCTAGAATTTTTGCCATATATTAATGTGAGATTATTAACTAATAAAATGGTTAATTATTTTTTGTTTCGCCAACTTTAACTTTAGCTGGTCTGATTATTTTATCATACAATTTATAACCTTTTTGGCTAACGGTCAATATTACACCGTCTTCTTCTGGTTTATTGGTTTCAATCATCTCTATCGGTTCATGTTGATTGGGGTCAAATTTTTCACCAAGTGGATTTAAGATGGTTAAATGATAATTAGCCAAAGTGGAAATTAATTGATTGTAAATATACTCGATACCTTGGCGCCAATTTAAAGGCGCTTGTTCCCAAACTTCTTGATTAGCCCAAGCCATTTCAAAATTATCGGCCAAACTTATTAAATCTTCTAAAATAGCGCTGTTGGCATATTTAATAATTTCAGCTTTTTCGGTTTTAGTTTTAGTTTCTAAATTATGATAATCAGCTTTAGCTCGTTGCCAGCCATTTAAATATTCTATTTTTTCAGTTTGACAGAATTTTAATTCTTTTTTTAAATTTTTTATTTTTTCGACTAAATCTGATGACCCATCTTCATTTAAGTCTGGTTCAAAAACGAAATCATCTTTAGATTGATTAGATTTTTTAGCCATATAAAATAAACGATTATAATTTTAAAATACTTATTTAACCTGAATTTCAGTTTTTATTATTGGGTTGCAGTTTGGAAAGAATCCATAATCCAACGGCCATCTTTAATGTATGGTCGGTCTAAATCATGTTCAAAAATATGACGAGCTGAACTTGATGGATTAACTTTACCATCGTCTTTATATAGAGCCACAAAATAAGTTTGATCTGCAACCAATGTTTCAGCTAAGTAGGCTGAAACATTGGTGTAAGTGCCAGCATCAAAATATTGGGCTCCGATGATTCGATAAGGAGCATTTCCGTCTTCGGTGCTAGTAAAAGTAACTACCCAAGCTGGATTACTTAAATCAAGATTGGCAACCAAAGTTCGGTTACTAGCTGGTTGATCATTAGTTGTTATTTTTAAATCTCCAGTAGTTGGAATCGAACTTGAAGTATCAGTTGGGAAATTTTGAGTTTCTGTTTTAGTTTCATTATCATTTTCCATAACTTCAACGTCTAGGTCAGTGGTTGTGGTAGCTGTTTCTTCTTCTGTCATTAAATCTGAATTTGAACGATTGCTAAAAAAAGCGTAACCAGCTAGTAAGCCTACGACTAAACCGACGACAGCAATAGTTATAACTGTACTCCAATTATCTTTTGTATCTTTTGGTTCACTTTGATTAACTTGATTGTAATTTTGATTATGATCCATATTTTTTTAAAATTTAAATTTATAATTTTGATTTAATTAACGCTTAGACCATTGAGGTGCTTTACGCGCTTTTTTCAAACCAAATTTACGACGTTCTTTGATTCGACTATCTCTTGATAGTAAGCCAGCTTGACGTAAAATTGGTTTATGGGTGGGATCAACTAAAGCTAGAGCCCGAGCAAGTCCCAAGGCAAAACTATCAGCCTGAGCACTTATCCCACCACCATTGGTTAAAACTGAAATAAATAATTTAGAATGCGGATAATTAGCTAGTGGTTTTTTAGCTCTAACTTGCAATTCGGCGACTGGAAAATATTCTTCCAAAGTCTTACCGTTAACAACAATCGATAAACTATTGGCATCACTAATTCGAACTCGAGCGCGAGCAGTTTTTCGGCGACCTATAGCTTCGGTGTATTTTTTTAGAGAATCTTTAGTAGTCATATTTTATTATTCTTTGATAGTAAGATTTTTCATCATTAAAGCTCGTAAACGATTACTAGGTAACATACCATAAATTGCTTTTTCTATCACCCGACCAATACCAAATTTAGTTCTAAGATCAGCTAAGGTGTTTGTTTTTAAACCGCCAGGGTAACCAGAATGTCTAGTATATTTTTTTTGTTCTTCTTTTAAACCGGTAATTTTAACTAAGCCAGCGTTAACAATAATAACTTTTTGAGTTGGTTTAACGTAAGGCAAAAAATCAGGTTTATTTTTACCACGCAAAATAATGGCCGCTTCCGAAGCTAGTCGGCCTAAAGATTTATTGGTAGCATCTAAAGTGTATTCAGTCATAAAATTAAGAAATAAATTCAATTAAAGCCATCGGACTACCGTCACCTAATCGAGGTGGGAGTTTGATGATTCTGGTGTAACCACCTGGTCGTTCTTTAAAGCGAGGGGCGATTAAGGTAAATAATTTTTTAATATCAGCTCCACTGCCTAATCTTGAATTAACCAAGGTTCTAGCTTGAGGTGAATCAACTTTAGCTAAAGTAATTATTTTTTCAATCTGAGGTCTTAAGGCTTTAGCTTTAGTTAAAGTGGTAGTAATTTTTTCTTCAGCAATTAAACTATTAGCCAACGAACGCATTAAAGCTTCACGTGGTCCTTTCAGACGTCCTAATTTCTTAATTGTTGAATGATGTTTCATATAATTTATTCAAACCCTTAGGTTACTATTTAAGCACAATTCCAAAATTACTCAAGGCTCGTTTGATTTCCTGGATTCCTTTATCGCCCAAACCTTCGATATTAGTTAAATCTTCTTCTCGTTTTCTAATTAAGCCACCGATGGTTCTAATACTAGCATTAGATAAGGCTTTTTCGGTTCGAGTTGATAAATCAAGATCACCAATTCGGGTTTTTAAGACATCGTCTTCTTCAGCTTCTTTGTCTAAAGCCGGCATTTCTTTTTCAATTTCGGCTTTTAAATTCTCTGTTTCTAAAGCGGTTGGATTAGATTCCTCGGCTTCCTCTTTAAAACCAACAATCGCTTTAAGTTGGTTAATCATAATAGCAATTGATTGCTCTAAAGCTTCTTTAGGATTTAAATCACCATTAGTTTCAATAGTTAATCGTAATTTATTATAATCAGTTCGATTACCAACTCGCATTTGTTCTACTTCGTAGCTGACGCGACGAATAGGGGTAAAAATAGAGTCCAAAGCAATGATGCCAATTTCGACTTTATCTTTTTGTAAAACTTCTTTAGGGACATAACCCAATCCTTTTTCTAAACTCATTTCAATATCTAAAGTAAAGTTTTTGTCGGTAATAGATGCTATATATTGCTCCGGGTTCACCACTTCAATATCGCCACTGATTTCTATATCTTTAGCTGTTACTTCGGTTACTCCCTTAATTTTCAAGTTAACAGTTTTTGACTCGTCACCAATTATTTTAAATCTAATTTTTCTTAGATTTAAAATAATTGAAATAACATCTTCTTTAACCCCGTCTAAAGTTTGAAATTCATGACTAGCACCATCAATTTTCACCGCGGTAATAGCATAACCAGGCAAAGATGATAAAATTATTCGTCGTAGAGAATTACCTAAAGTATGACCATAACCAGGATATAATCCTTCGATTTCATAAATACCTAAATTGTTACTTTCTTTGACGACCATAGGTTTGGACGGCAAGATAATATTAAAGTCTGGCATAATAATTTATAGGTTTTAAATATGATTAATAAAATTTTTTAATTTAAACAGAAATTTTTAGACTCGGCTGTAAAATTCAATAATGGTGCGGAAATTTAAGTTGCTTTCTTCTTGACCTTGGGTTGGCCAAGCCTTTAATCCTCCTGTTAATTTTTGATCATCAAAAATAACCCAAGCTGGGGCAGTGTAATTACTTAAACGGTCGTTAAGGTTAGAAAATAAAGCTTTATCTTTACTACCAGCTCTAACTCCGATCTTGTCTCCAAGTTTAACTTGATAAGATGGAATGTTTAGTTTTTTGTCATTAACAGTGATGTGGCCATGAGATACCATTTGACGAGCCGCGGCTCGTGAGATAGTCAAACCTAATCGGAAAACCATATTATCTAATCTGGTTTCTAGTAACTTAAAAATTTCCGCAGTAGAATCTAAACCACTTTGAGTTTGGGCTTTTTTAATATAATTTGAAAATTGTTTTTCTGATACCCCGTAAGTGTAGCGAGCTTTTTGTTTTTCAATTAGTTGTGATCCATATTCACTTACTTGACGTCTTCGTTTTCCTTTTTGTTTTTGATCTTTTCCGGCAATCGCAAATTTAGTGGTTTGACACTTAGAAAAGATCGGATCACCGACGCGACGACAGATTTTATATTTTGGTCCAATTTTCATAAAGATTTAATAATTATAAAAAATTAATTATACTCGACGTGGTTTTTTAGGCTTCGGTCCATTAAAAGGAACCGGAGTTTTATCTTTAATGCTCGAAATATTTATACCTTTAGCAATAAAAGATCTAATTGCTGACTCTCGACCAGAGCCAACACCTTTGATAATTACATCAACATCTTTAACTCCAATTGCTTGGGCTTTTTCGGCCAAAACTTCGCCCGCTCGACTAGCAGCAAAAGGAGTACCCTTTTTTGATCCTTTATAACCCAAGCCTCCACTTGAAGCTGATAAAATAGCGTTACCGGTTAAATCAGTTAATAATAAATTTGTATTATTATAAGTAGCTAGAATATTCAAAATACCACGATCTATTTTTCGTTTTGGCAATCGGCTACTGGCTCGTGATTTAAGACTGGTCGAGTCTTGACCTCCTTTTTTGATTATTCGTTTTTTACCCATAATTTTATTCTAACTTTTAAAAATAATTATTTCTTATCAACTTTCTTTTTACCAGATCCCATAGTTTTCTTTGGTCCTTTTCTAGTTCGAGCATTAGTCTTTGTTCTTTGACCTCTTGTCGGTAAGCCAACTTTATGGCGACTACCTTTGTAAGAATTAATGTCTTTCAATCTTTTAATATTGGAACTTACTTCTCGACGTAAATCCCCTTCTACTCGATAATCTTCAATTGTTTTACGCAAAACGTTTTCTTCATCCTCGGTTAAATCATTTGGTTTACGACTTGGGTCTATTTTTAGAGTCGCTAAAATAGTGTTAGCTTTAGGTCGACCGATACCATAAATAGCCGTTAAGCCAATGGCTAATTGTTTTTTTTCAGGGATAGTTATACCAGCGATTCGAAGCATAGATAAAATAATTAATTAAGCTTGTTTTTGCTTATGACGTGGTTTATTTTTGCAAATAATATATAAATGGCCACGTCTTTTGACCATTTTGCAACTGGGACACCTTTTTTTGATTGTCGACCTAACTTTCATTTTTTATAATTTTAGTTGTAAAAACCAGCTAAAAAGCCGATTGGTAGCCGAATTATTAATCGGCTTTTATAATCTTCTGACTAAACGAGCTTTACCTCCGTATGGATCGAGTAAAATTTCTACATTATCTCCGACCATAACTTTAATACGATGTAATCGCATTTTACCAGCTAAATAGGCCATTTTAATCTCTTCCCCAACTTTAACTTTAAAATGAGTATTCGGCAAAGCTTCAACAACAATACCAGAAACTACCTGATTATTGTCAGCCATTGATTGTTTGTTGTTTTGATTATTATCCATTATTTCTATACCCGAATTATGGTAACAGATTCACCTAGTCTTAGTCAAGTCCTGTTTATTCATTTAACATTTTAATAATAGAAATTCGCTTCGGATTACTTGGTATAGTTGAAAACCAAGGAGGCATAAATTTTAATTGGATACTAAGTAAAGCCGGAAAATCAGCCAAAGGTTCGACGTAGTTATTTTTATTTAAACCACCTAAAGATTCTTTCAATCTTTCTTCATCTAACACCCAGACTAAATGAGCTTGCCCTTTAATGTCGACTTCTAAATTAGTTAAATTATTAGCTGTTAAATCTTCCTGATTTATTAAGGTAATAGAAATATCGTCGTAAGATTGAATTTCAATTGGTTCATTTTTATAATCCGGAACATAACGAGAAGCCAAATAAGAAGCTAGATCAGCTTTGTTAATTAAGATTCTCATAACCTTTAATTCGCCGACTAAAGTGGCGCTCGTCGCTTCGGTTGTTCCTTCTTGAGTAAGAGAAAAAGAGGTTAAATTATCTTCCGATAAAGCAATATGAGTTTCAGGGATTTCTAAAACTGATTCAGTTTTTAGTTTGTTTTTTAATTCAGTTTCTAGTTCAGTTTGAGCTTTATTTTTATTAGCTTCACTAATTATTTTCATTTGACCAATTAAACCGCCAGCTATTGGTCCTTCTGTTTCAGCATAAAAATTATTATACAAATCTGTATTTTCAAAACCAGGAATAGTAAAACTAGCTTTAGCTAAATTATAATCTTCGCCTGCTTCCTCAGCTGTCACTGTGACGGTAATTTGACCTGGTTTAGTTTCGCCGTTTGTAGTTGTTTGACCAGGAACGACGACTGGATCGGTAATTTGATAAATTAAACCAGTTTCCGTTTCAAATCTCGTGTTAGTGACTAAGCGTTGATCATTAGAACTATGGTCATTATAAATTATAATTTGACCACTAGCCTTTTTTTGGACTTCTTCTTCGCCAGAAGCTGGTACAGTCTGTTTGGCAGTTAAAGTTTTAGTGATTAAGTCAAATTTTAAATTTTCGCCACTAGCAGTAGAAGAAATTAAAACTGTGTTATCTATGTTTATTTTAGCTTGTTTTGGGACAATGATTGCTTTAACGCTAGTGAAATAAAAGCTACCGCCAAATATTAATAAAACAACCAATAGTGCTCCACCTAACCATAAATATTTTTTAGGTAAACTTTTTTGTCGATGGTTAAAGACCATTTGATTTGGATTTTGATCATCATCAGATGGTTCAACGGTTGGCATTGGCTCACGTTTAGTTTTTCGCGTAGCTGATTTTGGTAATATCTCACGCAAACTTTTTCTATTGGGTATAAGGTTGTCGTTCACAATATAAATTAGTTTAAATTTTTAGATAAAAATGACCTAGTTTTGATTGATTTTATTATATCATAAAACGTTATTAGTAAACAATGAATCTAAGTCACACTTTAAGTCAAAATTATTATAGTCATTGTTTGAATCAAAAAAATTCGTGTCGGTTAAAAACACACGTTCTTTACCTATGACTAAAGCCATCGCTTTGGCCAAGATTTTTGATATATCGTCTTCTCCAACGATACCAATTAACGCCAATTCGGCTGGCTCAACAATGTCTAGTATTTGTTTAACCCATTCGGTGGCTAAGTCAGCAATAATAAATTCTCGTTCGTTTAATCTTTTTAAATCAAGTAAACCACTAGCTAGTAATGATATTTCAGAGTAACTATCCTCTAGATTAGTTTTTGTTATTTCGGCTAAACGCTTAACTAAAGTTTGTTTGCCAATTGGCGCCCAGCCGACTTGATGTAGCTGATTATTTTTAGTCGTTAAAATATCCGTCGTTTCTCCACTTGAGTCGAGTAAAATTAAATCAGATTTAACAGGAAGATCTTTGCTGTTTTTAAGGTTGTTATATAGAGCCAGCGGTCGACTGTGAAAAAAAATCTGAGCCGACAAGTTAACACTTTTAGCTATATTTAAAGTTAAGCGATTAATTAATGATAAAGGTGTGGCGGTAATAAAATGATGAATCGCTAGATTTTCACCTATTTTCCCCTCAATTCGAGATTCGATAATTTGATCATCTAAAGTAATCGAAAAAACAACATCGTCTATTATTTTTAATTCTTCTATCGTTTGGTTTAAAAATTGGTCACGATGTTTGGTGATTAATTTTTCAATTAATTTGTCGGTAATTCTTATTTTTTGACCAGGTTTATAACGTAAAATATTAGTATCTAATTCTAAATAGTGAGTCGGTAAAAAAACATGAACTTCTAAAGGTTCTTTGTTTGGAATAAAGGGATTAAGATTTTTAACTAAATTAACAGTTAAATCAGTTAAAATATTTAATTCATACTGTAAATCAGTATAAGATTGCTTAGGCCAAGCTAAAAAATTCTTTTTTAAGGTCAAGGCTCGATTATTTTTTAGAGTGATAATTTGACCATATAAACCACCACTAGTAATATCAATCGCTAACAAATTTTTTACACTTCTTTTTTTAGAGGTAAAAATATTTTTAAACATGATTAAAATTATAACATAATTAAAATTTTAACAATGTTTAAATTTAATTTTTAAGTGATTAAGTTAAAACCGCTTTGATTCGTCTGATACCTTTGGCCACCGCTTCTTCTTTAATTATTTTAAATTGACCTAACTCCGAGGTGTTATCAACATGAGGACCACCGCAAAATTCTTTGGAATAAGCATTTTCTAAATCAGGTCCAATGAAATAAACCGTGACGGTTTCGCCATATTTATCACCAAAAAGATGAAGAGCGCCACTTGCCATTGCTTCATTTTTAGTTAGAGTTTTTGCTAAAACTGGTAAGTCAGCTTCAATCTTGTCTTTCACAATATCTTCGACAGCCCTTAGCTCTTCAGTCGTTAATTTACGATCAAATGAAAAATCAAATCGTAAGCGTTCCGGTGTAATATTTGACCCTTTTTGACTAACGTTTGAGCCTAAAACTTCTCGTAAGGCTTGATGTAATAAATGGGTCGCCGTGTGATATTTAAGCGACTTACCACTATGATCAACCAAACCACCTTTAAATTTTTCAAGCGAACCTTGGCGTGATAGGTCTTTATGTTTTTTGAGTTGGATATAAAATTGCTCCAGGTCAATCTGTAAGCCCGCTTGTTCGACTTCCTCTTTGGTTAGTTCTAGGGGAAAACCAAAAGATTGATATAAATCAAAAACAACTTCGGCCTTTAAGGTTGAATCAGTGGTTTTGGCTAATTCTTTTTTGAGGCGATTCAAACCCAATTTCAAAGTTTCGCGAAACTTATTTTCTTCTTCTTGAATGATCGTTTTTATTTCAGGATAGGCTAAAAATGTCTCAGGATAGGCCTCCTTATATGAGGCTAAGACTTCTGGTAATAAATCAATTAAATTAATTTCAGAAATATTTAATTTGTCTAAATAACGAACAGCTCGTCTAATTAGTCGTCTGACGAAATAACCTTGATCACTAGTTCCCGGTCTGACGCCGTCCGCAATTAAAAAAGCTGAGGCTCGTAAGTGATCAGCTATGATTCGAAAAGCAATTTTATTTTCTTCGTTATCATAATCAAGTTTAGTCAATTTTTCTAATTTTAAAATTACTTGATTTAAAGTATCGATTTTAAAAATATCAGACTCATTATTGGTCGCCGCGACTAATCGTTCTAAGCCACCACCAAAATCAACATTGGGCTGGGGTAATAAATCAAAACCAGTTTTTGTTTTAACATAAGCCATAAAGACCGAATTGCTAATTTCCATAAAGCGACCGCAGTCACAATTAGGCTGACAAAACTGGCCAAATTTAGGATCGTGAGGTATGTCCGTAAATTCATAAAAAATTTCTGAATCTGGGCCTCCCGGTTCACCGATTGGCATTTGGTCGGGTTTACCACTCCGACTCCACCAATTTTTTGACGCATTATAATAAAAGATTCGATCACCGGATGTAAAACCAGTACTTGCACCATTTTCTTCTCGTCCAATATTTTTAATATTAGCGACAATATCTTTGGTTGCAAAAAGTTGTTGCCAAATTTTAGCGGATTCTTCATCTTGGGGTAAGTCATAGTTAGGTTCACCAGCAAAAACTGTAACATAAAGATTATTAGGATTTAGTTTTAATTCATCAGTTAAGAATTCAAATAGCCAAGTTAATTGTTCGGTTTTAAAATAATCGCCTAACGACCAATTGCCAAGCATTTCAAAAAAAGTGGTATGACGATTATCACCAATATCTTCAATGTCTCCAGATCGAAAACATTTTTGACTATCAGCCAATCGACTACCCAAAGGGTGATTTTTACCTAGTAAATAAGGCAACATTGGTTGCATTCCCGAACCAGTAAATAAAGTGGTTGAATCATTCTCAGGTACCAAAGGAGCTGAAGGTAATAAAGCGTGATTCTTTTTTTGGTAAAAATTTAAAAATTTAGTTCGAACTTCTTCTGTAGTCATAATAAGTAATAGTAACTAAAAAAAATATATTTAGCAAAACCAGGAGCACTTTTCGTACCCCTGGCAACATAAAAACTAATTAAGTAGTGGCTAATCGGGTGTATTCAACACCCAATTCTTCTAGCTGGCGAAGCCAGTCTAGTCGAGGAATTCCTTCAACAGGTCCCAGTCCAACTTGAAACTCTTTAAAGGGTTGCTTGGGGTCAATGACTTGAATTTCGTTAATGATCACAAAATTCTGGTTAACCCCTGCTTCGATCAAGGTCCAGATTTCCCGACTTCGCCACCTGGTAATCGGAACCTCGTCATTTAAGTTAAATGAGATTGCCCCCTGGACAATCCTTCCCTCGCTAATTGCCATAAAAGATCCTCCTTGTTTAGGGTCCGAAATCTAGTTTGAACTTTATTTTAATTTTTGGCAAGTTTTTAAATAATAATTCCACCCCCTAAGCATTTGTTTTCATCATAAATAACTAAAGATTGGCCAGAAGCAACATCTAATTTTAGCTGATCAAATTCAGCTTGCCATGTATCATTGTTATAACTTAACTGACAAAGAATTAAAGATTGACCATGACGATAACGAGCTAGATAAGTTTTATTTTCTTGTGGTTTATGATTGATCCAATTTATCGCTTTTAAATTTAAGACTTTTGATTGAGAGCTTGATTTTGTCGTTACAGCAACGATTAATTGATTCTTTTTTACATCTTTAGCGACAACATAGTAAATTGGTCGGTTGATGTTTGATTCGGAAATCGTAAAACCATGCCTCTGACCTAAGGTATATAAATTAACTCCCTCATGTTCACCAATAATTCCTCCGGCTTGATTAACCACTAAACCAGGTTGTAAATCTAAATATTTTTTTAAAAAATCTTTCATCTTAAATTGCCCCAAAAAACAAACTCCTTGGCTATCTTTTTTAAAAGCGGTAATTAAATCTTTTAGTTCGGCTATTCTTCGAACTTCACTTTTAACTAAGTGCCCGACTGGAAATAAAACATTTTTTAATTGAGTTTGATTTAAAGACCATAAAAAGTAAGTCTGATCTTTATGAGAATCTTGGCTTTGTAATAAATTAATCTGACCAGTTGAATCAGCTTCAATTTTGGCGTAATGGCCAGTGGCAATCTTATCCGCCCCCTGCTTTTTGGCCCAATCTAAAAAATAACCAAATTTTATTTTTTGATTACATAAAATATCAGGATTCGGGGTTTCCCCTTTCTGGTAACTTAAAAGTAAATAATCAACAACTTCTTGTTTGTACTCTTTACTTAAATCTAAAGTATAAAAAGGAATAGCGAGTTTAGTCGCTACACGCATCGCATCTCGTCTATCTTCAGTATTTGAACAAGGCAGTCCCGGTATTTCCCAACCTTTAATAAACACCCCACTCACGTCATAACCTTGATCTTTTAACAAAGAAGCCGACACTGAGCTATCGACGCCACCAGATAAACCAACAAAGACTTTTTGTTTAATATTCATAAAAATTAGTTTAAATTGATTTTGTAAGTAAAATCAAAAGGTTAAAGTATCCCCGCCTTCGCTACCTTTTTTGCTACCTCCTTCGCTAAAGCTACGAAGGTCAAAGAAATCTTCGACGGGCAAGCAAGATTCAAAGAATCAAAAAAATTCAAAAAGAGACAAAGATCCTAAGCCTCAACCTTGCTTGCCTCGAGTTGTGTCGAGGGGCGGAAACGGAACACAAACTCGCCCGCAGGATTCCACGTGTTGTCGGGTTTAGCCCAATCGCCGTCGAGCCACAAACCGTCGCCACCTCGATCCAGGCCGAAGACGACCGGGTCGCCATTGGAGTCCGTAATTGACTTCATGCCGATGCGTAAATATTTTCCTAAGGGCTGGTCTTTGTACTTAAGACGGTAATTAGGTCCAACATCGGGTGGGCAGAGTTCCAGACCAAGTGCTTGTGCTCGCTCAAAGACCTGATCAATAGTAGCCTTCGTCTTGAAGCCAAGATCTGCAACCGTGAGTCTGACGAGCTTCGCTTCTTCTCTGCTACTTCCGACAATAAAGTCAGGGTTCTTCATCATAGACTTGGCGTAAGGAGAAATATTGATTCCAGCCGATTCCATTTCGGCAATCAGTTGCTCCTTTGACTTGCCTCCAATTTCCACGCTGTCTCTCCTGATTTTCTTTTCGGGGAATGAAGTATACACATGCTCAAGGCTCTCAGGTAATTTCTGGAAAATGCCCGGCTCGAGTTGTCCGACATAGGCTTTGGTGTTTTCAGTTATTTCATTTGGGGTGTTAGCGATTTGATCCTTGGTACAGTCGAATATTGTGAGCATGTCTTCCTCGGTGTTGCGATCTTGGCGGAGCTCATTGATGCGGGGGTCTTTTTGGTAACCGAAGCCTTCGATGTTTGAGTTAAGCTCGTAGAGGAAGGTGAGGTCGTCTTTAGTGAAAGGCTGTTCATTTTCCTTTTTGTGTTCAAGTGAAGTAAGGACACGCATATCTTCACTCTTCTTGCGGTAGGTATCTGCCTCACTTCCAAATTCGCTGAGCTTACCATCTAATACTTCCTGCATTAAAGGCTCTACTCCTTGGTGTGGCAAAACACCTCGTACTTCGCCAATCCGTGCCTGCCCTGAGCCTGTCGAAGGGTCTCCATCCATGCGGATAGCAAGACGAGGCTGGGTCGGTTCTCCCTGTGAGTCATTAGAGTAGTAGACATAAAAATCACCTGATTCAATTTGAGTTTCGGCGGTTGATTTTCCGGCTGTGCACCAACCAGTACCCTTGCCTTCAAGTGACTGGAAAAGTTTTTCCGCATCGCCATCTCTCCCTTGTCCATACTTCACCCATTCACCTTTGATTTCTTCTCGACCTTCCATCGAAGCAGAGAGAGATTTGGAAATGAGTTCGGCATAGAGCGTTGGGAACTTCTTGGAAAAGGCTTCTTTGATCTCTGGTTCTTTAAGATGTTTGTTATCTTCTTTTACCTTTTTATAGATGTCAGCGATTTGCGCGAGTGGTTCACGATAGATGTCGGGATAGGGAGCGACGGTTGTACTTGTACGCTTTGTGAATTTTCCGCGCTCCTTGTCAAATTGAGAAAGTTTAGTGACTTGATTCCAGACATAGTATTTAAACCAAGCGGGATAGACAGCATCGGAAGATGTTAAGTAATCGATCCAAGCATCGAGTGAATGTTTCTGGTCTTCAATTGCGACGTCCATCATTTGTTCACGGACGTTTTCGGGAATTTCCTTTACCGCTTGTCCCCGCTCACGAGCAATACGTTGCTGGAGCTCGAAATATGACTCGGGGAAGTTTTCACGCTTTACGATGAGCGCGTCATATATTTTGTTGCGGAACATGTTAAGATTTCGTTCACGAATTCGTTCGTCTGGGTTGAGAAAAATATTCTCAAGTCGGCCCATGTAGGCGTCGATACGTTCCGCTGGATCATTTGAGATTTTTTCTTCGCTCTGCCGTTCTTCTCGCTTCACCTCTCGATTTACTGGAGGGGTGGTTTGAAGTTCGGGATGTTTGATATGAAGGGGGTGTTTTTCCATACATTGATTTTAGCAAAAATTAACTTTTATAGAAACTTGCTTTTTTGCTTTCATTATTTAATACCATAATGAACTAAAGGCTTAAGGTCAAATAGTTTGGTTTTAATTTAAATTTAAAAGTTTTTTATAAACTAAAAAAGTCGTTCGAGCGTCGGCCAAAGCGGTATGAGCTTTTTCGTTTTTAATCTCAAGTAGGCTGGCTAGGGCGCCCAAGGAAAAAGCCTGAGCCTTTTCATTCTCATGCAAGCGAGCAAAGGCAATCGAAATAGTATCTAATTTGCCATAATGTAATTTGTTGGCGACACCTGATTCTAAAAAAGCATTTTCCACAAAGCGGAAGTCAAAAGTTAGATTATGAGCAACAAAAGTTGCGCCACTGGCTTTCTCCGAAAAATCTTTCAGCACTTGGTCTAATTCGCTCGCAAATAACCAATCGGCTTCGTTGTAACCATTAATGCGCAAAGCTTGCGGGTTGGCGGTTTCTAGACGACGAGGTTTAATTTTGTACTCTAATTCGTGAATTACTTCTAAAGTAACCGTATTACCAGCTGGAATTTGTTTAACAATAATCGCTCCTAATTCGATAATTTCATTTTTAATTGGATCAAAACCAGTCGTCTCGACATCAACAAAAGCTAAATTATGTTTTTTCATAATAAATAAAATTTAAAAATATTTAATCGCGATTAGTATTGTAACATAAGTTTTACTAACCTCGTAAAAAAGTTTTTCTGATATATTTTTACTTAATTACTTGTTTAAATATTTTCGGCGATTAGCTAAATGTTCGTCGTAAGTTCGAGCGTAATGCATCTCGCTATCATAATCAGATAAATAAAACCAATAATCATTCGGTTCGGGATAAAGAGCGCCAATGATCGAATCTAAACCAGGCGAAGCGATTGGAGTTGGCGGTAAGCCTTCATAGAGATAAGTATTATAAGGTGAATCAAATCGCAAATCAGCTCTAGTTAAATCAAAAGTATTTTTGCCAAAAATATAAGGAAAAACCGCGTCAACTTGTAATTTCATACCAGTTTCCATTCGTTTCCATAAGATACCAGCAATTATTTTTTTAGAATCGGCGGTGATTGCCTCTTTTTCTAAAATCGAAGCCATAATGATAATTTCCTCGAAAGAGTAACTAGAATTTTTTATGTCTGATTCAAAAGCTTGTATTTTTTGATCAAAAATTTCTTTCATTTCTGCGATTATTTGAGCTTCGCTATTATTAGGTGAAAAAAAATAAGTGTCTGGAAATAAGTAACCCTCTTGATTTTTGGTTAATAGTAAAAAGCGACCACGATCAAAATTTGGTAAATGACGTTCTAAAACATTAGCCATTTGACGTAAAGTTAACCCTTCGGGAATAGTTACCTTGATATGACCAACACCGTAATCTCCGGTCGCCACTTGATAAACTACTTGCCATAACGGTAAAGGTTTGGCAAAAAAATAACTACCAGCTCGAACTACACCTTCGTCGTCGGTCCACCATTTTAAACGATACAATATTTTAAATGCTATTTCTGATTTTATTATCTTATTATCATTTAAAATTTTACCGGCATCATCAATTGTGGCACCTTTCGGTAATTCAATGAATTCTTTTACTGCAAAATCTCGAGGTGGGTGTAAAAAGAAATAATATAAAAAAAATAAAATAACTAAACCACAAATAAAACCAGCTAATATTAAATTTTTTTTCTGACTAAAATGGTGATTAATCCAAGCCTTGTTCTTGCGATTAAAAGTCGATAAAAAAGTATCTTGATGATTGGGATCTAAATTAATATTTGGTTTATTTTCTGTCATAAATTTAAAAAGGTAAATTAGTTGGTGGTTCTGATCGTTTGGAACCAATCCGCTCTAAGGTTGGAGTGGTGGCCACTTGACCGGGGAAATGATAAATCGTCGCCAATTCTTCAGTGGTTAAAATAAATTTTTTATCTTTAGAATAAGGTGAAAAAAAATAAGACCGCCTGCGATAAGCATCAAAAAAACGCCATTTTTGTCTTTTGGTTCTGTTACCTGTTATATCTTGCCAAGGATACAAGAAACCGACCGTTTCAAGCGGTTTAAAGCCATTTAGATGTTGCGAACCGAATTGTTTAGTGCTACCAATCATCCCCGCTATCACCCCTTTATTGAATCGATCTTTGGGAGCTAAATAAAGCATACGCCAACCACAATCAAAAGCTATTTTTTCTAAACTTCTTTCAATCGCTTCCGAGGCAACTTTATCCTCAATTGTCGGCATTAAAGAAGATAGATTGATTGTTTCTCCTTCTTTTGGTTTATCTTTCTTTTGTAATTTAGCTAATTCTTTTTTAGCCCCATCTTTCCAATCAGCTTTTTTAAACCAAGAGCCTTCTTTTTTAAATCTTTTACCAGTCGCTTTGATTAAAATTTGACTCCAAATTTGTTCGCCGGGACCAATTCCACCAAAAACTTCTAAAGTTGGAGTCAGAGGGTCAACTTTGAATTCTTCTTTTGGTGATTTATCTAAACCATAATCAACATAAGTCTTAATTGGATAATGGTCATCTTTAGTTAGCTGGAAGGTCCCACCCCAAAGATCCCAATCAGTTTGAGTCTTATTGTAAGGAATATTAACCGTGTAATCTTCTGCTTCTTTTATTTCAATATCTGGAAATTGAGAATAAATATGAGCTTCGATGGCTTGACGAAGAAAAGGTTGGGTTCTAATAAAAAATCGTACATCGCCACCAAAGGAAGCTATCTCTAGTGAAAACCAGGCTGGCAAAAATCCATCCCACCAACGTTCGATAAAAGTACCGGGTCTAGCTTGATTAAATATAGAGAGCAACACCTCCATCGCTTGTGGTGGTTTATCAATAATCCGCGGCATTTTAATTTCAAGTAAAAGCCAGTCTAATTTATTAATAAAAATAAGACGACGATAAGTAAGCCAAGTTTCCCAAACTAAATACAAACCTAAAATTGGCCAAAAATAAAAAACATAGGTTAAGGTTGCTAAAATCAGTTCGTAAGTATCAGAAAAATCATTTAAAAAAGAGTCCATATTTACCGCTATCATAACAAATTATTAGCGGAAATAAAACTTTAAGCTAGTGTATAACGCCCACTGTTGTCGCGACGAAAAAGATTAGGGTTTTGCAAATTAACTAAAATCGTATTTTCTTTGACATGTCTTTCTTTTAAAACTTTAGCGATAATCTCTTCCCGAGCTAGTGGACCTTCTTTTTTTAAAATATCAGAAATAACGTCTATAACAATTCCTGGTTTATAACCCCATTCTGTTAAGGCGTATAATCCTCTGCCGACTAAGACAAAACGACTATCTTTAATTAGTTCATTATGACAAGTAGCCGGATGGGCATTGCGATTAAATAATTTAGAAATATTTTTAGCTACCTCTTCAAAATGCATCGGCGAACCATGACTGCGTAAAACAAGATAAGCGTAATCTCTAATTCCACGCATATGAATATTTGGCGACTTGGTTAAACCCCATTCTCCTAGTGGATTTTGATTTATTAATTTAGATATGCCAAGCCACTTTTTAGCTAAAATTTCATTATTTAAAGCTGTCTCTTCAGCTAAGTCTTTTATTTCTAGTAATAAAGTTTGGATTAAGTCATTCTCTGAAATTAAATCAGTAGTCGAAATAGTACTTATTATCTTCTTCAAAGCGTTTTCTACTTTAAGGGCAATATCTTCGTCGATAGTCCAACGATGATGAAAGTCATTATTTTCTTTTAATTTAACAAAAGATTCTGATAAAACTAACAAGAAATGAATTTGATTTTTAGTTAATTGATCATCAGATATTTCATTTAAAAACATCTGTTCGTGAACAACTCCACCATGATCAGCGATTAGCTCTTTTAATTCATTTAAAGGGGAAATTAAAGCCGAAAAAACATCCGATTTACGAATGGTATTTAAAGAAAAATTTTCAATTTGACGGACTCGCTCTCTAGTAATACCGTACTCACTACCAATAGCCTCCAGAGTAAGTGGAGTAGAATTTTTGCCTAAGCCGTAACGTTTAACCACCACATCTTGAGCGCGGTCTGATAAAGTAGCTAATATTTTTTTAACTAAATCTTTAGGCTTGAAATTTAAAATAACGGATTTCTTTTTCATAATTTTATATTTTAATTGATTTATTTATATCATTATTAAATAAAATAGTCAAATTTAACCAAGGACTAAGTTTACAATTTTGTCAGGTATGACTATTTCTTTTTTTATGGTTTTTGCTTTTAAATAAGCTTTAATTTTAGGGTTAGCTTTAACTATATTCATTAAAGAATCCTTATTTAACCCAGTTTTAACCTTAATTACTTCTTTGGTTTTACCGTTTATTTGAATCGCTATTGTTATTTCTTCATTTTTAATTTTTTGCTTATCATATATTGGCCAAGAACTTTTATGAATCGAGGTGGTCTTTAAAGCTATTTTTGACCATAATTCTTCAGTTAAATGGGGAGCAAAAGGGGCTAACAATTGAAGTAAAATCATATAGTAAGTCTTCCTAATATTTTCTTCTTTCTCTAAAGCGTTGACCAAAATCATTAAAGCGGAAATAGCAGTATTAAAAGAAAAAGTATTAATATCAGTTTCAACTTTTAAAATTGTTTGATTAATTAAATTTTCTAACTTTAAATCTATTTTTGTATCTGCTTTTATTTTAGCTTGCAATCTAAAGACTCGGTCCAAAAAGCGACGAACACCAATTATATTTTTAGTACTCCAAGCAATTTCACCATCAAAAGGACCCATAAACATTTCATATAAACGCAAAGAATCAGCTCCATATAAATCTATCACTTCATCTGGATTAACAACATTACCCCAACGCTTAGACATTTTTCGTCCATCCTCTCCTAAAATAAGGCCTAGGCTTTTGCCGATTCGTTTAAACGGTTCAAGAGTTGAAACTACTTTCATATCATATAAAAATTTATGCCAAAATCTAGCGTAAATTAAATGTCTCGTCGCATGTTCGGTGCCACCAACATAAACATCAACTGGAGCCCAATATTTTTCTTTAAGTGGATCAACTAATTTTTTATCATTAGTTGGATCCATATAGCGCAAATAATACCAACTAGATCCCGCCCATTGGGGCATGGTATTAGTTTCGCGCTTTCCCTTACCTTTACATTTTGGGCAAGTGGTATTAACCCATTTTTTAATATTAGCTAGAGGTGACTCGCCGTTACCGGTTGGTTCATAACTATTTACTTTTGGTAATTTAACCGGCAAATCTTCATCTGGCACCGGCACCACACCACATTTTGCACAATGAATAAGGGGAATTGGTTCACCCCAATACCGTTGTCGTGAAAAAACCCAATCTCGCAGTTTATAAGTAATTTTTTTCTTAGCCAAACCTTTTTTAACAGCAAAATCAGCAATCAGAGTTCGATGTTGGCCAGCAATTTTACCTGCAAATTCTTGTGGTTCAGTTAAAAGCCCGTGTTGCATATCGGTATAGCAAATTTCTAAATTTTTAACTTTAGTTGCAAGTTCTTTGTCTTCCGGAAATAAAACTGGTTTTAATTTAATCTTATATTTTTTAGCAAAAGCAAAATCTCTAACATCGTGACAAGAGGCTTTAACAATACCCGTTCCATAATCAGCGATCGCATAACTAGCAACCCAAATTGGCAAATCACCATTACCAACGGGATCAACAATATAGCGACCAGTAAAAATTCCGGCTGGTTCTTTATCATTATCATAGTTTTTCGACAATCTATTTTTAATTAGACGATCACAAAAATCAAGAATTTCTTTTTGATTAGAAACGCCTTCGATCAAGGTTTTAAGTAAGGGATGATCAGGTGCAATCACCACAAAAGTATCAGCGTAAAAAGCTTCAAAATGGGTACTAAAGGTGTCTAAGGCTAGATCTAAATCTTTAACCGGCGCCGAAAAAAGTAAACCTTCACTTCGGCCAATCCAATTACGTTGTGATTCTTTAATATGCTCTGGCCAATCTAATTTAGTTAAATCTGCAAGTAAGCGATCAGCATATTTAGTAATTTTTAAGACCCATTGACGCATTGGTTTTTGTTCAATCTCCGAACCACAACGCTCACATTTACCATCTTCTAGATCTTCATTAGCTAGACCAGTCTGACATGATGGACACCAATTAATTGGTTCGTTTGATTCATAAGCTAATCCTTGTTTAAACATTTGCAAAAAAATCCACTGGGTCCATTTGTAATAAGCTGGATCCGTGGTGTCTATCTCCCGATTCCAATCATAATTTAAACCAATCATCTTTAATTGTTTTTTATAGCGCGCAATATTTTGAGTCACCGCTTTTTTGGGATGAATCTTGTTTTTAATTGCATAATTTTCAGCTGGCAAGCCAAAAGCATCCCAACCCATTGGATGAAGGACATTATGACCTTGCATCGTTTTTAGGCGACTATAAATATCAGTCGCGATATAGCCCTTAGGGTGTCCCACATGGAGTCCAGCCCCTGATGGATAGGGAAACATATCTAAAACGTAGCATTTGGGTAATTTTGATTTATTAGCCGTTTGATATGTGTTATTTTCAGACCAAAATTTTTGCCACTTAGTTTCGATTTTTTTATGATTATAATTTTTCATAAATTAAGTAAAATATCGTTTATTACTATACAACAAAAAGTTTAAAAATCAAAATTTTAAATTAAAAAAACTACTACCAACTTAAAGCTAGTAGTAGTTTTTTTAAGTAGGGTTTTCTTAATCTTTAAATTTTTTGATTCCAATGATGATTAAAGCTATTAAAGCTAAACCTAAAATTACAACTCGAAGCCAATCATCCATATCAGACCAATAACGCATGGAAGCAATTAGAAAAGATAAGACGCCACCAAAAGCAAGACCTAGCGATACCGCACTACCAGCGATTGAGGTAAAAATACCAATACTAAGTGAAATTAAGCCTAAAGTAATTAAAATTATAAAAACATTCTTATTGTATGAACTCATAGCGTCTTCATAATTTTCACGACAAGTAAAATCTGGGTCACACCAACCTTCAGAATTTGGGCTTTCTATTACTGTGCCATCAGGTTTTGTGGTAATAGTAATATTATTTTCTGATCGAGCTGTCCATTGACCATCATTTGCTAAACAAGTCGTTTCAGTAGTAATTTCAGTTTTAGTTGGTATATTGTTTTCACCACAAAAATCTTCGTAATCTGGTTGATCATAAACTAAAGCAATGGCAAAATTAAAAAACAAGTTAAGGACGATGACGATCGATAAAATTAACGCCCATTTTAAAATTGATTTTGTGTCCATATTATTTAAATTAATTAAAAATTAAACTTCTTAATTGTTTGTTAAATTATATCTTAAACTCTATAACACTGCCACCTTATGATCTAATGATTTCATGCTTGAACCACTGTTCTTGAAAATTTACAGCGGCATTAATTTCATCATCAGTCATTGAGATAGCATCAGGTATTACAACAAGCTTATCGTCATCATTATCTAATCGATGGACGATTGCCTTTACAATACCTTTAGCTGTTTTTAATGATTGATCTGTCCCAAGAAAATATGCATCCAAATCTTCTCCATCAGGAGCCTTAACTCCTTCAAGATAACCGTAGTTCACTTCATAAATGAACCCGTGTTTTGGATGATTACTTCCAAGTGGTCGATCAAACACAATTTCAACTTTTTTTCCAAGAAATTGTTTTGCTATTTGTAGTGATTTTGAATTTGTATTGTCCATATTTTTTTTATATTTATTTATATCTTAAACTCAATTACATCACCATCTTTCATAAAATATTAATACCGTCGATTTCCTCACTTTTTATTTGAATTTCAAGCTCGTTTTATTTGTAATTTTACCAAGACGTTCTTACATAGCAAATAAATACAAATTATTTACTGAGTTTTGATTGTGAAATAACTATCACTAGTGTCAGCAACACCACGGCCATCGGCATATTTATCTACAATTAATTGTGCCCTGAATTGTCCTCCACTTTTTAAATCAGAAATGCTTCCATCACATTTTACTTGGTTTGGAATAAAGCTATATCTTTTATCACTTGCGACAGTTTTTCCTACCCAGCATACATTTTCATTAGGAGTTCGAAAACCAATAGTTATGGAATCGGAATTATTTAAACCAGAATAGTTCCAAGTGAGAGTATAGGATGTATTTTGATTCAGCATTTCTCCACCATTAAGTGAAGTAATTGTTATGGAAGGAGTTGCACCTCGGTTAGTAACCGTACCGGTCATTTGATCTACTATTGGTTCTGCTATTTTAAAATTTGAAGACTCCTCTTGATTATTTACTTCAGACAATGAATTAGGAACCTCATTTATTTGAGTTGACTGTTTGAAATACATCCATCCAACCGCCGCTAATAAGACAAACACTATAATTATTGACAAAACTATTATCGTAGAATTTTTTTTATTTTTCATTTTAAAACATTATTAATTTATTAATTATATCTTAAACTCAATTACATCACCATCTTGGACGATGTAGTCCTTACCTTCGGTTCGAACCAAGCCTAATTCTCGAGCTTTAGCGTATGAACCAACTCTAAGCAAATCGTTAGTTCCGATAACTTCAGCACGAATAAATTTATCTTGAAAATCAGTGTGAATCGCCGTTCCAGCTTTAGGCGCTTTAGAGCCAGCTGAGATTGTCCAACCTCTAGTTTCATCAGGACCAGTGGTAAAAAAAGTGATTAAACCTAATAATTTATAACTAGCTGTAATCAAATCATTTAAACCATCGTCAGTAATTGCTAATTCTTGTTTAAAATTACTGCGGTCACTTTCTTCTAGGGTTGATAATTCTTGCTCAATTTTTGCATCAACCGCAACAAAGCCCGCCCCTTGATCTTTAGCTAAGGATTCCAGTAAGGTTGTATCAGTATTAGCTTCCCCACTTTTTTGATTAAAGACATATAAAATTGGTTTGATCGACAACAAGTGTAAAGATTTTACCAGTACTAGTTCTTCAGGGGTAAAATTAATTGTTTGAGCCAGCCTGCCCGCTTCTAAAACCAGTCTAATCTTAGTTAATAAATCATTTTCGATTAGCGCTAGTTTATCTCCCCGTTTAATCTCGCGACTTAAATTATTTTGTCGTTTAGACACAGTTTCTAAATCAGCTAAAATTAATTCTAAATTAATTACCTCAACATCATTTAAGGGGTTAAGCTTACCGGCCACGTGAACAATATTTTTATCATCAAAAATTCTAACGACTTCAGCAATCGCATCTACTTCTCTAATATGAGACAAGAATTTGTTACCCAAACCTTCACCAGTTGAAGCTCCTTTAACCAAACCAGCGATATCAGTAAATTCTATCGCTGGGGGTATAGTTTTAGCCGAATTAGACAGCTTGGCGAGCTTGTCTAACCTATCATCTGGCACCGCCACGATTCCAACCGAAGGATCAATGGTGCAAAAAGGATAATTTTCGGCTGGGACACTTTTTTTTGTTAACGCGTTAAATAGGGTTGATTTTCCGACATTCGGTAAACCGACAATTCC
>Ga0075122_10000191_pt1 | contig 50404 bp, 61 predicted proteins | sample AntAceMetag02UKB_FD_69790 | JGI IMG/M metagenome (GOLD analysis project Ga0075122, IMG submission 69790) | Saline lake microbial communities from Ace Lake, Antarctica - Antarctic Ace Lake Metagenome 02UKB | ecosystem: Environmental > Aquatic > Non-marine Saline and Alkaline > Saline | place... | reverse complement strand
GTTGGCGAGGACGCAGCCGAATACTGAATATAATCCTGATACTTTTCCTGGTTTGGTTTTGAGAGTTAAGAAGCCGAAGAGTGCGGTTTTGGTTTTTAGTTCTGGGAATTTGGTTTGTACTGGGACGAAGTCGGTGGCGCAGGTTAAGGATGTTGTTCAGCAGGTTATTAAGCAGTTGAAGAAAGTTAATGTTCATGTTAAGATAAAACCCAAAATTACTGTTCAGAATATTGTTGCGTCGGGGGCGATTAATCTTGATTTGAATTTGAATACGCTTGCTCTTGAGTTGGAGAATACTGAGTATGAGCCAGAGCAGTTCCCTGGTTTGGTTTACAAGTTGGAGGAGCCGACTGCGACTTTTTTGTTGTTTAGTAATGGGAAGTTGGTTTGTACTGGGACGAAGAATAAGGCTCAGTTGGATAGTTCTATGATTCAGTTGAATAGGAATGTTCGTGCGGCACTTAGGAGAATCAAAGAGATTCAAAAAAACAAGACTGATGAAGACGAATTCTAGGCAAACACTTAAATATGGATTTTTTTAGAGTTAAACATGGTAGTTGAAAAAGGCAATACGATTAAGGTTGAGTATACTGGAAGTTTTGAGGATGGCGAGGTGTTTGATGCTTCTGAGAAACATGGTAAGCCGTTAGAGTTTAAGGCTGGTGAAGGTATGGTTGTTCCGGGATTCGATAATGCTGTTCTTGGTATGGAAGTTGGTGAGGAAAAAGAATTTACACTTAAGCCGGAAGATGCTTATGGAGAACCGAATCCTCAAGCGATTCAGAAAGTTCCAAAGGATAAATTTCCTGCGGAGGCGAAAGAGGGAATGATGATTGGTGTTCCCTTGCCGAATGGTCAGCAGATGCCAGCTAAGATTGTTAAGATTGAGGATGATGGAGTTACGATTGATATGAATAATCCTATGGTTGGAAAGACTTTGGTTTTTAAGATTAAGATTGTTTCTATCGAGTAATTTTTAAAGTTAGTTTCTTTGATTATACTATGGTAAATTTTAGGGAATATGTTACGGCATCGGGTTTGCGTGTGCTTGGTGGGAAGTCTTCTGAGACGAATGATGAATTAGTTAGTCGGGCTGGAAGTAAGGATGTGATGTTGCATACAGATGCGCCGGGGAGTCCGTTTGTTAATGTTGGGGAGAATCCGTCTAAGAAAGATTTGAATGAGGCTGCGATTTTTTGTGCGAAGTATTCTCAGGATTGGCGGAATTCGAAGAAGGATGTTGTTGTGAATATGTTTAAGCGAAGTGATATGAATAAGGAAGTTAAGATGAAATCTGGGACGTGGGGAGTTAAGAAGCGGGAGAAGATTAAGGTTAAGGCGACGGATATTTTGAGATTTGAGAAAGTTTTAAGAGCGGAGAGTGTTAGTAATAGGGAGGATTTAGAATGAAACAGATTAAGAGATTGCAGATTGGAAAGAATGGATTGACTGAGGCGTTTATTGGGCAGGTTAAATCTATTTTTGAGAAAGAGACTTTGGTTAAGATTTCGATTTTGAAGTCGGCGTGTCGGGATAAGAAAGAGGCTGAGAAGATTGGGAATGATTTGGTTAGGGTCTTGGGGAAGAAGTTTGATTATAAGTTGGTCGGTTATGTTCTGACGATTATTAAGTATCGGAAAGCGCAACGGTGATTGTGTAGGATATAAATTATTATAAAGGGATTGGGGCTTTGTTTTTTATGGGAGATGATTTTGAATTGAATGGTAAGCAGATATACAGGGATGAGCGTTGCAGGGTGCATTTGGCTACGACTCCTGATGAACATGAAATGGTTTTTGGTGGGCACTATACTCATCTTCCTCGAGGTACCTTGAGAGGAATTGGTAGGGGAGATAAACACGCTCTTGATTATGTGATGAGAGTGTTTGTGGGTAGTGCTGTTGATAGAAAGGGTGTGGAGAGTTCGTTGTTGAAGGCGAGGGTTGCTGAGTTGGAAGATGAAGTTGATTATCATATTGCTGAGACGAGAAGGGCTTTGGGGCAATAGTAAGTTTTATAAAGTGAAATTCTGATGAGATATTAGGTTAACGAGTTTCGGCTTGTCTATCTCTGTAAAGAGAGCCTAAAACATAATATGGCAAAATTGATATATGTAAAGGACCCTGTGAAGTTTGTTCCGGCCTTGGCTGAGGTGCTGAAGGGTATGGATGAGTTTGCGGTTCCTGAGTGGGCTAATTATGTTAAGTCTGGTGTTTCTCGAGAGAGGCCGCCGGTTAGTGAAGATTTTTGGTATACACGAGCGGCTTCTATTTTGAGACAGTTGTATATTCATGGGGTTGTAGGTGTTGGAAAGTTAAGGACACGTTATGGTTCTAAAAAAGATAGAGGGGGAAGCCCGGACAAATTCAAGAAAGCTGGTGGGAAGATTATTCGAGTTATTTTGCAACAGGCGGAAGCGGCGGGTTTAGTTGAGAAGGTTTTGAGATTACAGCATGGTCGAAGATTAACTGCTAAAGGTCGAGAGTTATTGGATTCTATTGAAGTTGAATCTAAGGAAGGTTTGAATTTTGAAGAAGTTAGTACGAAGCCGATGGAGATTACACAAGAAGATGCTCCTGAAGAAGTTGGGGAAGTGACTGAGGAAGAAGTTAAAGAAGAAATTGTGGAGGATGTAGAAGATGCCAAGTAGAAAAGCGAAGATGGCGAGTAGCAAGAAGAGGCATCTTGATAGGGCTAAAAGGCAGACGAACTGGGCTCCGTTTTGGACTGTTTTGAAAAAGTTTGGGAAGGGAAAGAAGATTCATCCGTCGAGGATTACGCATGTTAAGAGAAGTTGGAGTAAGACTAGTTTGAAAATTAAACCGCGAAAAATGAGGAAGGCGAATTTAGGATAATGGTAGACGAAGTTAAGGAGATTAAGGTTGAAGAGAAAAAGGAAGTTAAGGTTGAGAAGAAAGTTGTTAAGAAACTTGATGATGTTAAGGATAGTGAAGAGAATAAGGCTGCTATTGCTGAGGCTGAGGGAAAAGTTGAAGAGAAGAAAGTTGAGAGTAAGCCTGCGGTTGCTAAGGTTTCTAAGAAGAAAAAGGATGAGGTTGTGGTTGAGTTGGAGAGGGAGTATGTTGTTCCGTTGAAGAAAGGTGTTTTGAATGTTCCGCAGTATCGGAGGGCTAAGAAGGCGATTAGGGTTTTGAAGGAATTTATGGTTAAGCATATGGGTGTTCGTGATAGGGATTTGAGGAAAGTTAAGGTAGATATTAATTTGAATAATGAGATTTGGTTTAGGGGAATTAAGAAGCCGATGAATAAGGTGAAGGTGAAGGCTAAGAAGATTGGCGGGATTGTTTATGTTGAGTTGGCTGAGATTCCTGAGTATGTTGGATTTAAGATTGCTCGGGAAGCTCGGAAGAAAGCTGAATCTGAGAAGGCTAAGGTTAAGGCTCCTAGGAAGGTTAAGGAAGAAGTTGTTGAGGACGCTGATAAGGATGGTGTTGCTGATAAGACTGAAGAGAAGGAAGATAGGAAGGCTGGTAGTGAGATGGATGCTAAGATCGAGAAAAGTATGGCTAAGAATGTTCAACATACTGCTACTGGAGTTCACGCGAAGAAGACTATGCCTGTTCGGAAGTCGTTGAAGAAGTAAGTTTTTAAGTATATATTCTATTTAATTTTATGATATATGAAGAAATGCCGGAGGATTTTGATTCTTCTTGCGAAGTCGTTAGTTGTTTTGTCGAGCACGATGGGAAGATTCTTATGTTGCATCGACAGGATCATAAGCCGCAGGGTGATACTTGGGCTGGACCGGCGGGGAAGGTTGATGAGGGAGAGAAGTTGAAAGAGGCTTTGATGAGAGAGGTTTTTGAGGAGACTGGTGTTGAGTTGCAGGACCCTAAGTATTTTAAAAAATTGTTTGTTCGATTTCCTGATTATGATTTTGTTTATCATATCTTTCACGAGATGTTAGATGAGCTTGGGGATGTTGTTTTGAGTGAAGAGGAGCATAAGGATTTTCGATGGGTTGAACCTAGTGAAGCGTTGGAAATGCCATTGATGTTAGATGAAGACGCTTGTATTAAATTGTTTTATGAGCTAGAATGAAAGACTTACTTAATTTCGGTTTGATTAATATTGATAAATCTGCGGGTCCGACTTCTTATACGGTTTCGGAGTTTGTTCGTCGGGAGTTGGGGTTGGGGAAGACGTCGCATATGGGGACTTTGGATCCGAAGGTTGGTGGGGTTTTGCCTGTTACTTTGGGGAGGGCTTGTAAGTTGGCTGGGTATTTTATTAAGCATGATAAGACTTATGTTGGGGTTTTGCATACGCATAAGGAACAGGAGATTAAATTTTTGCAGAAGTTAATTGAGGATAATTTCGTTGGGAAGATTTTGCAGACGCCGCCGCATCGGTCGGCTGTGAAGGTTCAGGAGCGTGAGAGGACTGTTTATTTTTGGAAACTTTTGGAGGCGTCGGATGATGGTCGGGATTTTTTGTTTGAGGCGAAGGTTGAGGGCGGAACTTATATTAGAAAGCTTTGTTCTGATTTGGGTGAGATGATTGGCGGGGCGCATATGGGTGATTTGAGGAGGACTGAGGCTGGGATTTTTGATGAATCGACTTTGGTTAAACTTGATGATTTTAGGTCGGCTGTTGGGAAGTGGAAAGCTGGGGATGATGAGAAGTTGCGGGCGATGATTGTTCCTGCTGAGGATGCGATTAAGAAAGTCTTACCTGTTGTGATGGTGGATAAATCTGCGGTTAAGTCTTTGCATATGGGGAAGCCGTTGTTTAGGAGCAATGTTGTTGGGGATGTTGAAGATATTAAGGAGAAGGATGTTTTTGCTTTGTTTTGTGGAGATGTTTTTGTTGGGATTTATCGGAGAACTAGTGAAGAAATTATTTTTGGGCGTAGTGAGTTTGTGTTTAACTGATATATAGTTTGTAGGATAGATTTATTTTTAAGTGGGGGTTTGTTGGTTTTGGGATGGTAGAGGATGAGGATAATAGGGGGAAGATTGAACCAATTAAGCAGGACGATTTTTTGATTGAAGCGAAGGCATTTTTTGAAACGAATCGAAAGCAGATTGGGAAAGTTGCTAAAGCGGGAGAAAAAATCGTACATATCAATTTTGAGGAGTTTTCAGAGCATTCTCCAGACCTTGCGGAACAACTGATTGATAGACCTGAGGAGACTATTCAGTTATTGGAAATTGCATTGGAGGAATTACCATGGGCGCCGAATGATGCACGAGCAAGATTTATGACTATTTCTCCTACGCAAGAAATTTTAATTAGGAATATTCGAGCAAGGCATTTGGGGAAGATGATTAATATTGAAGGAATTGTTCGGCAAGCTTCGGAGGTTAGGCCGTTAGTTACAAATGCTAAGTTTGAATGTCCGAGTTGTGGAACAATTATTTCAGTTTTGCAGATTGATAAAAAGTTTAAGGAACCTAGTCGGTGTAGTTGTGGTCGTCGAGGAGGATTTAAGGAAATTAGTAAGGATATGGTTGATGCACAGGTTATCACAGTTGAGGAGGCGAGTGATAATTTATATGGAGGCGAGCAACCTAAGAGGATGACGATTTTTCTGAAGGAGGATTTAGTCGACCCTCATATGGAAATGAGAACGACGCCGGGGAGTCGTGTTAGAATTATTGGAATTTTGAAGGAAATTGCTATTTCCTCTTCATCTGGGGCGATGCTGACTCGGTTTGATTTGGCGATTGAGGCGAATAATATTATTCCGTTGGAGGAAAGTTTTGAGGATATTAATATTAGTGAGGAAGATGAGCGAGTGATTAAGGAAATATCGGCGGACCCTAATTTGATAGATAAAATGGTGGAGAGTATTGCGCCTTCAATTTGGGGGCATAGTGATGTTAAGAAAGCGCTTGCGTTGCAGTTGTTTAGTGGGGTTAAGAAGAAGAGGAGTGATGGGACACATATGAGGGGGGACATTCATGTTTTGTTGGTGGGGGATCCGGGTGTTGCGAAGTCGGTTATGTTGAGTTTTATTTCGAGCGTTGCTCCGAAAGCTCGTTATGTTTCTGGGAAGTCAGCGACGGGTGTTGGACTTACGGCGGCAGTTGTGAAGGATGAGATTTTGAAGGGTTGGAGTTTAGAAGCAGGAGCAATGGTTCTTGCAAATAAGGGGATAGTTTGTATTGATGAGTTTGATAAGATGGATGAGGAGGATAGGTCGACGATGCATGAGGCTATGGAGCAACAATGTATGTTGCCGGATTTTAAATTGATGTTGTCTAATGGGCAGAGTGTTGAAATTGGGAAGTTTGTGGATGAGTTGATGAATAAGAATTTTAATAGAGTTTGTAAGGGGAAGGATTGTGAGATTTTGGATGTTGATGATATTGAGTTAATTTCTACTGATTTCGAGAATCATTTTCCTATGAAGGCTGCAAGAGTTAGTAGGCATATTGCGCCTAAGGAATTTGTTGAAGTTAATCTCTGGAATGGTAGAAATATCACTGTTACTCCGGAACATCCGTGTTGGGTTGTTGAAGATGGAAAGATAAAAACCATCGTCGCTGAGAGATTAAAAGAGGGGATGTTTTTTCCTGTTCCTTCCAAATTGGATATTAAAACTAGGAAGTATGAGCGGAAAAATGATTATCTGTGTAAGATTTTAGGATATCATATTAGTGATGGTTGCTATGAGCTTAACCGTGGAAAGAAAAACGGAATTCAGTTTTGGAATAATAATGAAACTTTAATAAATGACTACAAGAATTCTGTTGAGAAATATTTCAAGGTTAATCCAGGTATTACTCGTAGGGACAAACAATTTGCGGTGAGAGTTGTTTCGAAAAAAGTTGTTGAAGAATTTATGAAACTTGATTCTAGATTGATGGAAAAATGTCGTCACAATAAAATTCCTGAAAAGGTTATGTCTTTTCCTAATGAGAATATTAGATATTTGATTAGGGCACTATTTGATGGGGATGGGACTGTTGTTAATCAGGCCAGGAATGGATGTCGAGTGACTTTGGCTGGGGAGAATCGAGAAATGCTTGAGCAAGTTTCTGATTTGTTGTTGAGGTTTGAAATTCAGTCTTCGATATTTAGGGATGAGAGTTCGAATGTTTGGAGACTTGATATTAGTGGTCAAGAAAATCTGGGCAGGTATTTAATTAATATTAGTTTTTTGTCGTCGCATAAAAAGGCGCGACTTAGGGAATATTGCGAGAAAACAAAAACTTATAGAACTATTAGAGATTTGATTCCTGGTTGCACTGAGAAGATTAGTGGTATTTATAAGAAACTTGGAATCTCGATGAGAAAGGAACTTGGGCATGGGATTGATTTGGGTGTTGAGAAACAAAGACGGCATTTGCAGAAACTTGTTCTGGTTGCTGGGAAATACTTGGCCCTCAACGGGCATGACTCTGGTGAGCCCGATGGGGTGAGTGAAGAAATTAAAAGAGATTTGGAAGAAATTAAAAAATTGGCTTTTGGTTATGCCAGATGGGTAAAAATTAAGAGTGTTTCTAAAGTTGCGAATGAAGACACCTTTTGGGTTTATGATGTTACAATTGAACCGCATCACACTTTTATTTCAAATGGAATGATATTGCATAACACGGTTACGATTTCTAAGGCGACGGTTCAGGCGACGTTGCGGGCTCAGACTTCTGTTCTTGCTGCGGCGAATCCTAAGTTTGGTAGGTTTGATCCGCAGCAGTCGATTCCGAAGCAGGTTAATTTGCCGCCGAGTTTGCTTTCTCGTTTTGATGCGATTTTTATTATGAGGGATATTCCGAGTAAGGATAGGGATGAGGCGATTGCGATGCATGTTTTGGGGGAGCATAAGCAGGAGGTGAAGCATGCGACGATTGATAAAGAACTTCTTAAAAAATATATTTCTTATACGAAGCAAAAGTTTGACCCGGTTTTGACGGATGAAGCGATTAAGGAAATAAAGGATTTTTATGTGGGACTTCGGAATCAACCGCAGATAGGGGAGAGTTCTAGTCGTCCGATTCCGATTGGTGCGAGGCAGTTGGAAGCTTTGGTTCGTTTGGCGGAGGCGCATGCGAGGATGAAGTTGAGGAAGAAGGTTACGGTTAAAGATGCGCAGGTTGCGATTGAATTGGTTAAGGGATATTTGATGCAGGTTGGTTATGATGAGGAGACTGGGCAGATTGATATTGATAAGATTAGTGGGACTTCTTCTTCGCAGAGGTCTAAGATTAGTATGGTTCGTTTGGCTGTTGAGGAATTGGAGAATAAATTGGGGAAGTTGATTCCGTTGGAAGAGGTTACGAAGTCGCTTAAGGATAAGATGGATGAAGCAGAGATTGATGAGGCTGTTGGGAAGTTGTTGAAGAGTGGGGATTTGTTTCGGCCTAAGCGGGGATTTGTTCAGCGTATGTAGGCTCCCTTTTAGAAAAAGGTTCCCTTTTAGAAAAAGGTTCCCTGGAATCAAAACTTGGTTTGGTGAACTGCGTTCACTATATATCAAATAAATTTTTCTTTACGCGCCTGTCATGCTTCGCACGACCCTGTCGCTAAAAAATTGATTTGTGACTTGTTCTGCTGGGAGGCTGGTTGGGGCGTTCTAAAGATTTTTAAAGTTAACTTGAGTGGGATGTTTATGGGTAATGAAGAAATTATATTATCAAAACCTCCCTATAAAAGATTCTGGTTTTATGGAATTGTTGCTATAATTGTTCTATTGGTTTTGATTAGTATAATTTACTTTCTAGGGGAGTCTTCAATTCAATCCCAATTATTGGATGGAAAACATATTTATGATAATATGGAGGAATGTATTGGCGTTCCGACTACTGATTGTTATAAACAATTTATTCTAGAAAGGGGAGATATTAGTATTTGTAGGGAGATTGATGATCCAAAATTTTCTTATGATAACTGCGTAACTTTTTTGGCGCTTTCCCAAAAAAATCTTTCTTTATGTGATTTTGTTTCTGAACAGGAAATAGTTTCTTGCAAAAATAGTGTATTAAGCCATATTGCAAACGTAGATAAGGATTATGAGTATTGTCTTCGAATAAATGAAACTCAAGATAGAGACTTTTGCTTAAGGATAGTTTTATTTTACTTGAAAGATCGTGATCTATGCACTCTAATTGTTAATGATAGTCATCGAGATTGGTGTTTGTCCGCAGCAATTCAAACTGAAGCAGAGGCTTCGGGCAACTATAGTTTATGTTATGAAATTTCCCCAGAGCTCATCTCGGGAAATCCTTACAATAGGCAAGACTGTTTTTGGAACATAGCAGTTCAGACAGGAGATAAAGCAGCTTGTGAAGAAATTGAGGATAAAAGAATGAAAGGTATGTGTATTACTGATGTATTAGAGCTTTCATTAGATTATGAGTCTTGTTTTGAACTTGAAGATGGAGGATACTCAATAGATAACTGTCTTTATGATATCGCAATTAGGATTAATGACCTTGATGAGGCAATAAGTGTTTGCAGGCAAAGGTCAGAGGTACGAATTCAGGACTGGTGTGTAATGGAAGTAAGTGTCAGACTTAGAGACGATACTTATTGTTCTGGATTAACCCATATTGAGACCTTCTTAGATACAACAACAGATTACAAGGAAAGTTGTTTTGAAAGAGTTAAGGTTCTAAAAGAATGGGAAGAATCTAAGTCTTGATTGCTCAGGAATGAGTGGTTGTTGCGTCCAGCAATTTTGTGATTTCCATAAATTCTTATAACTCAATCCCAATAATCCTTATAAAGTCAAACTCTTTTTCTTGGACATGGAATCGGACACGCCTGCGGTTGGTGGGCAGGAAATTAGAAAGAGGAATATTGCGTATAAGATTCGGATTGGAGATATTTTGAAGGGTCGGCCGATGAGGGATGGGGAGAAGTTTTTGTTTTTGGAGATGGGGGATAGGAAGGTTGTTCGGGTTAATGTTCTTGCGAATTGTGTTGATAAATATATTCAGGAGGGCGAGAGGCAGTTTGCGAGTTTGACTGTTGATGATGCTTCGGGGCAGATAAAGTTGAAAGCGTTTGGCGATGATATCGGTCCTTTGAAGGATACTTTGCAGGGAGATACTTTGCAGATTATTGGGAATGTTCGTGAGTGGAATGGGGAGTTGTATGTGATTCCTGAGGTGATTAAGAAAGTTGACCCTCAGTGGTTGCTTGTTCGGAAATTGGAGATTCAGAATTCTCGGAAGGATTTGCCAGTTGAGGAGAGTTCGCCTTTGAAGGGTATGGTTATGCAGAAGATTAAAGATGCGGAAGCTGATGGAGGGATTGATATTGATGCGATTATTATGGATACTGAGGCGAGTCCGGATTCTATAAATAATGAGATTAAGAAACTGTTGGAAGAAGGTTTGGTTTATGAGCCTCGTCCTGGTCGGTTGAGGTATTTGGGATAATTATTGTTCGTATTTAACGAAGTAGGTGTTGCAGTTTGTGTTGTTGCAAACTGGTTGGGTATTAACATAATCTACTTGTTGGTTGCATTCTGGGCATTGTTCTCCTGTGATGGGTTTCATTTTTGGAGTGTCTGATTCTCTAGCTATTCCTTCTAATTGTTGTGTCATTTTATAACTCATCGATGTCAATATCTATGTCTAAATCATCTCCAAGGATTGCATCGGTTTGAATTCTTTTTCTTTTTGTTATCTGTTTTTCTTCTCGCTCTTTTTTCATTTCTACTAAATCATTTAGAGTTACATTTTGGAGATTTTCTCTTCGCGAGAAATCCATTTCTCCTTTCGCAATCTTGTCTATAGTTTCTTCTCGCTTCTCGGAATATCTGGAATCGGAGTCTTCTCCAAACATTTTTTCTTCAACAGATTTTATGATTTCTTTTTCTTCATCAATCGTCCTTGTAAAATTAATTATTGGCTGATGGTTTTTTAGGAGCTTTATTCCTAGAAAAGATTCTAGTTGTAAAAATATCTCTTTGAAATTTTCTGGTATTCTTCCTTGCTCTATAGATTTTAAGATATTTGCATCTATTTTTATTAAATCTGCTAATTGATTTATACTTAGTTTTTTTCTTCTTCGTGAGATATTCAATGTCCAGTAATAATTATCTAAGACATCTTCATGAAACTGTTTTTTTGGGGGGACTCGTAATTTTGCTAGATTTCCTTGAGTGGTTGTTTGGTCATCGCTTATCTCTGTTGTTTCTCTAATCCCGGACATTTTTTCCATTCTTTCACGCACAGAATATCGCTCATCTGCCTTTTGTAGTTGGTCCTCTGAAGGCTTTTTAACTAAGGGGACTCCTTCGGATTCCGCACATTCTTCGCAGATTCTTATCATTTCAGATTTTAGAATCCCTTCGAATAACTTCACTTCATCACTTTCTCTTTTGCATATCATACATCTCATGGATAAGTGAGCTAAAAGTTATTTTTAAAGAATATTGTGATTGGATGCATATATTCAAGATAGTCTTACGGCAAAACCGTGCGGTAAAATCGGTCGCCTCACTTCGTTCGTTGCTGCGATTTTAAAGATTTATAGAATTTTTATATAGTCTTAAAAACGCTACGGATTCCCCACCAAATTCCTTCAAGATTTTTCTCCTTATGAAACTTAGTGAGATTAATTGAAGACTCCCCATCATATTTAAGACTGAGTTTCAGTGGTTTATGTGTATTTTTTTCTAATAAAACAAACCTGAGAGCCCTATCTTTTTTCTTTTTGAATTTTATATTAAATCCCTTTTCCTTAAATTTTGTAAGATACTTGCTCAGTTTTATCATTTTATCATTTTCATAGATAACAAATCTTGGAGTCTCTTTGTTTATCTGTAAAAAATCGGGATAGTTCTGCTCGTAGGCATCGATATTCAAAAAAGCTTTTCCTTTAAATTTAAGAACCCTCCAAAATTCTTCGAGAAGTTTTGCTTTATCTCCCACATAAGGAAATGCTAGCTGACTCACTATGGCATCGAAAAATTTTGACTCAAAATGCAGACCATTTCCAGCATCATAAAAAAAAGGTTTAGGGAGAAGTGTTATTTTCGGAATCGGTAATTTGTGAATTTTTGCATTCTTTGCAAAATCACTTCTTCTATACATCCCCCCTTCTTTCTTGTAGTTAATCCCATATAATTCAACTCGTTTGTCTGGAAAAAGTTTTCTTAAATCTAATAAACATTTTCCCTCGCCAAATCCTAGTTCAAGAATACGTACGGTTTTTTCAGTTTTTAATCTTTCTCGGATAAATTTTTCAAGAGGTTTGTTCTTCCCAAAACGGCTTTCCATTTTGTCTAGACCACGGATTCTCCACCATAGTTTTGGTTTATCCTTATCTTTCATGTAAAATAAAGAGGGATTTTACCTATATAAATCCTGTAGGTTAACTCTTTAATCGATAGTTAATTTTTTGGGATTTTGTCTTTGAAAACCCAGTGAAGTGATCCAAAAAAAGTTATAGGGATTGCGGCAACTATTCCTATTACTGTTGCGATGTTCGCGTTGATTGTTCCATTTCCGAGTACAGAATTCATTAGGAGACTTACTGAGAGATTTATTATGATTGCGATAGTGTAGATGATTAGATATTTAGTAAATTGTTTTGTTATTTTGCCCGAGCGCGCGAAGAAAGTTATATTTCGGTTGATTGTGAAATTTAGGGATAATGCTAATGATAAGGATAATATTTTTGATGGAAAGAAAGTTAAGAAAAGAAAGAATATATTGAAGGAAATTAATTCGAGTATCGCTCCGGAAGCCCCGGCAAAGCAAAACGAAAGAAATTTTTTCTTTAATCCCATTTTGATAAATCGGAGGTTAATTATTTAAAGCTATTGCATTTTTTTATTTTATGAAACTCTCTATAATCATTCCGGTTTATAATGAATGTAAAACTGTTGAAAAAATATTGGCTCGTGTCAAGAAAGTTAATCTTGGGAAAATTCGGAAGGAGATTATTGTAGTTGATGATTTTTCTAGTGATGGGACTCGGAAAATTTTGGAGAAGATTAGGGGGATTACGTTGTTGTTTCATGACGAGAATAAAGGTAAGGGGGCTGCTTTGAAAACTGGGATTGCGAAATCATCTGGAGATATTATAATAGTGCAGGACGCAGATTTGGAATATTCCCCTGAGGAATATGCTGAATTGATAAAACCAATTATTGAAAAGAAAACAAAAGTTGTTTATGGCTCTCGATTGTTGAAGAAAGAAAATCATCAAGGGAAATTTTTATTTTATCTTGGGGGTAGGACGGTTACTTTCTTTATTAATTTATTATTTGGGTCTAAGCTTACTGACGAGCCGACTTGTTATAAGGTCTTTCATAAAGATTTGAAACCAATTCTTTTGGGCGCGGAAGGTAAGCATTTTGAATGGGAACCAGAAGTTACTGCAAAACTTATTCGGAAAGGTCATAAGATTTTTGAAGTTCCGATTTCGTATGATGCACGAACTGAAGAAGAGGGTAAAAAGATTGGATTCAAGGATGGGATACAGGCACTTTGGACTTTGCTGAAATGGAGATTTAAAACGATAAGTAATTAACTACCCTACAGGTTTTTAGAAAGGCGTTGCTTGTCCATTCTGAGTTGAATTTTTTTGAGAGTGTTTGACAGGGGTAGGAGGTCATTGGATTTGAATATCCTTGAGGTCTTAGGCAGTTTTCTGTGGTGAGATTTTCATTTGCGATTATTATATAGGTTTCTGTTTTGATTAGTTGTGGATAATCATTTATTTCGGATTTATTGAATAGGTCATCCATCGTAGAGTAATTGTAGAATAGTAGGATTATTTCATTTTGTCTTAGGCCTTCCTTGATAGTGTATGGAAAAAATCGAACGTTGCCAGTATAATAGTTTACGGGGACCCAATGAGGCGATAGGATTCGGCATTCTGTTAATCCCAAGTTTTCTATTCCTTGTGCTGCTTCCATGTACATCTTATCGGAATCGTCTATCTGGAAGTATTGTTGGCTGAGGATTATTATAGAGATTACGAATCCAGTCATTAAAAAAGTTATGAATATTTTTCTGAAGTATTTTTTTCGTAGGTTTTTTATTATGAAAATTGAACCTAATGTTGAGAAGAATGCGATTGGTAGGGCCATGTTGAACATGTATCTTGTTATTTTGAATGGGATTGTGTAAATGTCATAGAAGAAGAAAAGGAATATTGTAGCGAAGAGAATTTCATATTTGTAAGAAGATATTTTCCAATCTTTTGAACGGATTATTATAATAATTGGAACTAAGAGGCCGATAATTAGGAAGGGTAAAAACCAATTAATTATCTGGAATAGGGAAGAAAAATGGAATGATTGAATTCTATCTAGTCTCGAGAAGACATTTAGGTAGAAAGCGTCGGCAATGCTCGTGAAGAAATTTCCCCAACGAATTTTGTTAAAGAGTAACCACGGAAATGAAATTATGAAAAATAGTCCAAGATTTTTTAGAATCTTTTTTATGCTCTTATTGAAGAATAGGAATGGGATGAATACGAAGAAATTATATCTACTTAAGAAAGCGAGGGCGAGCCAGTGTCCGGAGTTTTTGTTTAAGATGAAATATGCTAAGAATAATTGGAAAAATGAAAGTGCAAGAAGTTCAGTCCCGACTACTAATCCAAATGATAGGACGAAGACATTCAGGCTGAAGAAATAGAACAAGAATAAAGTTGTTTTTTTGGAGATGTTAAATCTGTTGAAATATTTTTCATAGAGTGCATCGGATAGTTTTTTTGTAGAGTATAGGAATAGGGAGGAGACTAATAGGATGTAGAGATATGGGGCGGCTTTTCCGAAGAGAAGAAGGGGGGCTAGAATTAGGCTTATCATCGGGGCTCGGTAAACCTCGTAATAATTCCCTCCGTAGAAAAGATATTTTGCGTTGATGATGTATGCTGCGAAATCCCACGAGAAATTGAAATAGTGTTGAATGAGAAAAAATAGTGTTGCTAATACAAATAGCGTCGTTACGAGTGGATTCTCTAGGAAGAAAGTTTTTGTTTTATTAATTAATTTCATTATCTTAGATATTGTTCTATTTCGTTGACGTTATTAATTTGTGTGAATTTGTGTTCTTCATTTAACATAACTAAAGGTTCATTTCCGATATGGTACTTTTCTTTTAAACTTTTCATTATATCGCTATCTAGATTTATATCTAGAGAATAAAGTACTAAGTTATCTTTGTTCCGGTGGTAGATAGGTTCAAGAATTTTTCCTAGCTGTTCAGAATTGTCAAGGTCAGCTTCCTTGTTTGAATAGAAGAAGAGGATTGAATTTATACTTTTATTACATTCCTTATTAATTAATTTTATAAATTCGAAGTGTTCCAATTGGACCAAGGTATAGAATTTTTTTCTAAAGATAACTTTGGGATCATTAACCCCAAATCTTTTTTCTAATTGACCAATTAATTGTCCTTGATATCCTAAATCGCCAGATATCTTTTGGTAGGTCTCTTCGGTGCATATGTCTTTGCCAAATAAACTATATTCTAGCTTGTCCCCAAAGATTTCATAGGAGATTGGGTCCTGGAGAGATGCAACTCTTTGAAATTCTAGATAAGAAACGAAATATGAGCCCTTAATGATTAAGAAGAATATTATTGCCGCGATTATTGCTGCCCAAAGATACCTTTTTTTATCGCTATATTTTCTATTTTCCATAAATTTTGTTGAGCATGTTTATTTATATAATTACCTCCAAACAACCTTCTTATTAAAGAGACTATAAACAAGAGTCATTACCCACCAAAAACCAAATAAGATGGGGTACAGAATTAAGAAGACAAATAGACTTAGAGAAAAATTGCCTGTTTTTCCAATTCTTTTTGTTGCGTATCTTGCGTAGAAGAACATCATACCTACAAATAAAAGGAAAAATAGAATGACGGGGTCTGCCAGATATGTGAAAAATATTCTCTCAAGTAAATATTTGTTAAATTGGAGGTAACCCCCAAAATAAAAATTTATACTCATAAGGAATGAAATCTCGGAGATTATGCTCAAAACGCCTTTTATTACCATATAGAAAAGGAAGAACACTGAAAAGAAAATTGATATCCAGGCGATTGGAAGAACGAAGGTTCCGAGGTCTCCGTATTTTCTTGAAAACATTTGTCTGTATTTTATAGTGTTATGTATTAATCCAGAATACCATCTTCTCCTTTGAATTAAAATTTCTTTGAATTTTGTTGGGGCGACAGTATATACTAGTGCTTCTGGACAGTTTTCGATTTCGTATCCATTATACTGTATTCTAAAAGTTACTTCCAAATCTTCAGTTATGTTCCCTTCCTCGTATCCGCCATATTTATCAAAAAAGGATTTTCTATAGGATGAGAATGCTCCGGGGGCGATATGTTCTGCGTTGACTGAGGCAAAGGCGCTTCTTAAAAAAATTCCTAAAAGGTATTCTGCATGCTGAAGTCTTTGAATTGCACCTTTTGGTTTGTATGGAATCATTGAAGGGGTAACACACATAACTTCTGGTTTTTTGAAAAATCGGTTCATTGCACTTAGACTATTTTTTTCAACATAGGTATCTGCATCCATCGATACAATAATTTCTCCGGTCGCGATTTTTAGCCCTGCATTCAATGCCCCACCCTTGCCAGTATTTTCCTGATGTAAAACTCTAACTCTAATTCCTTTTCTTATCCCTTCAAACTTTTTTGCTATGGATAAGGACTTATCCTTACTTCCATCATCAATAATTATCAATTCTAACTTTCCTTTAGGGTATTTAAGATTCAGCGCAGACTCTATTGTTTTCTTGATAGTTTTTTCTTCGTTAAACATAGCAATTAAGATTGATGTTTTAGGGAGTTCTTCGAATTTGTATTCTGGAACTATTTTCTTTTTTGCAGCAATCATCGATAAGACATAAAAGCTAATTGTAAATAGACCTATATATATCGAAATGTAAATTACGGTACTCATTAAGCTCATTATTCTTTCTGTTCAACATCCTTGAAATTTGAAGGTGTTGAAACATCCTCGAGTTTATTCTCTTCTATAATTGAGTTGTTTTTATTGTGCACATTGAAATACTCATAGAATTCTTCAGATAATGAAAGATTAAATGTATGTCCTTCTTTTTTTGCTGTAATTAATCCAAGGTCTCTAAATTTTTTGATGTGGTCGTAGGATTTGTTGCCTCGAATTTTTATAATTACAGATTGTTTTATCAGTTGTTTATATGCGATGATTGCAAGTGTTTCTTGTTCTGCTTTTGTGAATTCTGCGTTTCCCGTCGCTAGTTTGTTAATTATGTAATGGTATTTTTCTGCGACATCCATCTTCCATGAGTTGGTTCGGTTGATTAGTTTGAGGGCACCTGTTGAGTATTTTTTTTCTAAGCGGTGGAGGATTCCTTTGAGCATTATTGGGTTGACATCGGTTAGTAGAATTATTTCTTGAAGATTTAGAAATCTGCCTGCGATGAAAAGTGCCGCCTCAACTTTTTCCTGGGATTCTTTTTCATTGTTTTCGAATTCGTTTTCTATTTCTTCAGCAGTTGATTCTGTGATTACTGGTGCAGAGTGTTCTTCCATGATATTGTATGGAGGGGGAGTTTTAAAACTTAATCGTGGATTTCGAATCGTAATATGCCGCCGATTCCACCTAAATTGTCGAATTGGACTCCTTCTGCGGTTTCGTTTGTTACGAGATGTATTTCTGTTGAGGATGCTTTTGCTAGTTTTTCTAATATCTTTACTTTTTCTCTTGATAATGTTTTGGAAATGATTAGTTTGTCTACGGCTCCTCGGCTTAATCTGTCTTCAACTTCAGCTTCGCCGTATGCGACTTTGTTGGGCTCTTTTGCTAGTTTTTCGAAGAATAGATCTAGGATTACTCTTTGCTTTGTTATTTCTTGTTCGGATAGAACATCCTGGCAACGTTCGACTAGTTCTTGGAGCCCGTGCATTCCGGTTCCGCCAATGTCTTTTATTGCGATTACTTTGTTTTTTAGTTGTGTTACAAGTTGTCCTTGTGCTAGGAATTCGTCCTTTGTCGGGATTGGTCCTCCGACTAGGATTCCTTTTAATTTTTTATTATCCCAGAAATGTTTTTTCATGTGTTCTGCTACTCGCTTGAAAAATTCTTTTGCTGCGCTTTCTCGAATTCGTGCGAACCTTTGTGCTGACTGTCCGCCGGCTCGTGTTTTTCCTGGGATGCCTGATGTCATGTTTTGCAATAGTTTGATGTGTTTTCCGTCGAGGATTCCGATTGATGCTTCGTTTCGTTCGATAATTAGTAGTCCGTAGACTTCGTCTGTTTCTAACATTTCTTTTAGGGGTTCTAGGACGAATGTTTGGTCGCAACGATAGATTTTAATTTTTAATTTTTTGGGGGGTTCAATTGCCCAGACTTCTAAGCTTTCTTTTCCGTCTTTTGTTACGTTTCCTGAGAAAACTGCTAGGCCATTTTTTGGAGTTCTTCCTATTTCTTTTAGTTTTCTGATTGCTCGTTCTAGTGCGTTGATTACATTTTTTCTCGTTCCAGAAGATTTAATATTTGTCGCTGTTCCTTTTTCATCTTCGAGTTGCTTTGTTGTTTGGGTTAATGTTGCTCCGGCTGGGATTAAGACAGTGATGAGTTCTGTGTGTCTGCCTCGGTAATTTTCTAGTTCTTCTACTAGTGTTTCGAGTTCGAATTTTTGTGCTTCGTCCATGGTAATAGATGAGAAAAATTGTTTATAATGTTTGTGTTAAATGTTGTGGCAGGCTTTGAGGTCTTTTTGGAATTCGGATAATTCTTTTGGGATTTTGATTCCTTCTATCGAGTTTCTAAGGGAGATTCCTTTTTCTTTTTTTGTTTTCCAGATTTGGGAATTAAATTTTATGATTGTGTTCATGAGTTTGTTTGGCGTTGTGGGTTTTGGACTTGGCCATTTTGCTGTTAATAGATTGATGCCTTTTTCTTTTGCGATTAGGGATGTTATTTGTGGGATGATTGGGTAGAGAAGAGTCAGGAGTCTTTCGAGGAGGAAGTGTAATGTGTATTTTGCGGATTTGGATTCTTCAATTGTGAAATTCTTTTTTTCATTATAGGTTCTATTTTTTACGAGTTCAATGTAGTTTGATGCGAATGTGTCCCATAGGAATGCTCGTAGGTCTTGGGCTGGATGGTTGAAGTCGTAGGTGGTGTATGATTTTTCGATTTTGGATGTCATGTTCTCTATGTGATTTATGAAGAGTTGGTCTAGTTTTGTTAAGGTTGGTTTTATTTTTGTTTTGTCGAACATCATTACGAATTTTGATACGTTCAATAATTTGTTTAGAGATTTTCTTTCGGCTTTGATTTTTTCTTTTGAACATATGAAATCTCCTTTGGAAAGGTCACCCTCCGTCGCTGCCCATAGCCTTAGTGCTTCTGCTCCATCTTCTTTTAAAATTAGTTGTGGGTCGATTATGTTGCCGAGGGATTTTGACATTTTTCGTCCGTTGCCGTCGAGGATGTGTTGATGAATCCATGTGTCTTTAAAGCAGGCTTTTCCGGTTTCTAGGAATCCTCGGAGGATTGTGTAGTATAACCATGTTCGGACGATTTCTTTTCCTTGTGGTCTTAGCGTTGCTGGATATGATTTTTTGAAAAACTCGTCGTCAGTTTTGTATTTTAACATGTTGAGTTCGGAGATTGAAGAGTCGAACCATGTGTCGAAAACTCTTTCTTCGCCTTGCCATTTTTTCTTTGGGAAGTCGGCTACGGTTCCTTGGGATTTTTTTGTTTCGGCATTTATAACTTCGGATTCTTTTGGTGGGCTTTGTCTCCATGGTTCTACGTAAGTTCCTTTTGGGGCGATTGCAATTAAGTCTTCAGAATACCATAATGGGATTGATGTTGCGTAATATCGTCGTCGTGAGATTGGCCAGTCGATTGCTACGGAGTCGATCCATGTATCTAATATTTTCTTTGAATTTTTTGGATAGAAGTTTATGTCTTTGATTATTTTTCGCATGTCGTTTTTGTAGTCTATTTGTTTTAGGTAGAACTCTGGCATTTCTATAAATTCGATTTCGGCTTTTGAACGTTCGGAGATTGGTGTTCGATGTGTGATTTGTTCTTGTTTTACTAGGAGTCCTTTTTCTTTTATTAGTTCTATAATTTTTTCTCGTGCTTCTTTAACTTTTAGTCCTTTTAGGATTCCTGCTTTTTCATTCATTCGTCCGTCTTGGTTGATTGCGATTTCTGGGGTTAGTTTCATTTCTCTGAAGAATTGGATATCGGTTAGATCACCCATTGAGCACATCATTACGATTCCTGTGCCTTTGTCTATTTGTGCAGATGGGTGTGATTTGATTGGGATTTCTTTTTGGAAGATTGGTGATATTGCTGTTTTGCCTTCGAGGTGTTTGTATCTTTTGTCTTCGGGATTGAAGATTACCATTCCGCATGTTGCGATTAGTTCTGGTCTTGTTGTTCCTATTATTATTTCTTCGTCGGTTTCTTTTACTTTCCATTTGATGTCGTTGAACGTTGATTGGATTTCTTCGTAGTCGATTTCGGAGTCGGCAATTGTTGTTCGGAGTTTTGGGTCCCAGTTGTTGATTCGGGATGCTTCATAGATTAGTCCTTTTTTGTAAAGGTCGATGAAAGTTTCTTGTGTTAGTTTTCGGTATTCTGGGGAGTCGGTGTTGTAGATTGCTCCGATTTCGTTTCCTTCTTTGTAGGACGAGAATGAGATTCCGAGTTTTGCGAATGAGTCGATTGATTCTGCTGATGCTTCTTTTAGGAGTTGCTCGCATAGCTCTACGAATTTTTTTCTTCCGACTTTGAATGGGGATGTTTTGAATTTTTTTTCTGTCGCCATTTCGATAGGAAGGCCGTTTCGATCTAAGCCTAGAGGGAATAGAACTTCTTGTCCTTTCATTCTTTGGTATCTTGCGAAGAAGTCCATGAAGCAATATGTTACGGCGTGTCCCATGTGGATTGGTGTGTTTACGTATGGTGGCGGTGTGTCGATTGAGTAGATTTTCTTTTTTGTTTTGGGGTTGAATTTGAATAGTTCTTTGGACTTCCAGTTCTCTGTGATTTCTTGTTCGATTTCGGTGTTCCAGTTTTTTATGTCTTTTAGGTTCATGGTTATTGATATAGTAAGAGATTTAAAAGAATGTTGGTTGGCTGTTGTATGGAAAAGAAGCTTAGGATTTTGGCGGCGGGGGATTTGCATGGGGATTTGGGTATTGCGAAGAAGTTGTCGGTGAAGGCGAGGAAGGAGAAGGTTGATTTGGTGGTTTTGGCTGGGGATATTAATGGTTATGATGAGGGTGATGGGGATATTTTGGCGCCGTTTGAGAAGGCTGGGCAGAAGGTTGTTTTTGTGCCTGGGAATTGTGATTTTGATGAGGAGCATGAGGTTTTGAGGAAGCGGGCGAGGAGTATTCATAATTATTATGTGACTTATGGCGGGGTTGGGATTGTTGGGATTGGGAATCCGAATTGGAAGTTGAGTTTGGATAAGGGAGATTTGAAGAGTATTAAGAAGAATTTTTCTAGGATGAAATCTGGAAAGAGGATTTTGGTTTCGCATTTGCACGCGGCTGGGACGAAGGCGGAGTTTTCGGGGATTGCTGGGGATGAGGTTATTCGAGACGCTGTTGATGAGTTTAAGCCCGACTTGTTGATTGCGGCGCATATTCATGAGGGTGAGGGGATTGAAGATAAGATTGGGGGAACTAGGGTTGTGCAGGTTGGTAGGAGAGGGAAGGTTTTGGAGATTTAGGGAAATATTCTTATAGGGGTTTAAATTATTGTTAATATGGCTAAGAAGAAAGTTGAGAAGAATACGACTTTGATTATTACGGAGAAGCCTCAGGCGGCGGGGAAGATAGCGGCGGCGTTGAGTGGGGCGACGGATGAGAAGATTACGAATAAAGATAAGGTTTCGTATTATGAGTTTTATAAGGGGGAGCGGAGGTATATTGTTGGTTGTGCGGTTGGGCATTTGTTTGGGATTCAACAGAGTGCGGCGAGGGGTCCGTTTCCTAATTTTGAGGTTGAGTGGAAGCCGGCTTATAATAAGAAGGGTGGAAGTTTTACTAAGAAGTATTTGAGTGTTTTGAAGAAGTTGGCTAGGGAGGCTGATGAATTTATTGTGGCTACGGACTTTGATGTTGAGGGAGAAGTTATTGGTTGGAATGTTGTGAGGTTTGTTTGTAAGCAGAAGGATGCGAAGAGGATGAAGTTTTCTTTATTGACTAAGCTTGCTTTGGATGAATCGTTTAATAATTTGTTACCTACTCTTAATTGGGGTGCGGCGATTGCTGGGGAGACTCGGCATTATATTGATTGGTTTTATGGTATTAATTTGTCTAGGGGGTTGATGAAGGCTTTATCATCTACTGGGACTTTTAGGATTCTTTCTATTGGGCGAGTTCAAGGTCCTGCTTTGAAGATTGTTGCAACGCGGGAGAAGGAGATTGATGATTTTATTAGTGAGCCATACTGGAATGTTTATTTGAATGTTAAGGATATTAAGAATCAGAAAGTTGAGGTTAAGCATCCTAAGGATATTTTTGATGAGGGTGAGTTGTTGAAGTTTAAGCATTTGCAGGGGAAGACGGGTGAAGCGACTACGACTATTAAGACCGACGAAGTGAAGGCTCCGACTCCTTTTGATTTGACTACTTTGCAGACCGAGGCTTACAAGAATTGTGGTTCGACTCCGTCGCAGACTTTGAAGACGGCGCAGAGTTTGTATTTGGCTGGGTTGATTTCTTATCCGAGAACTTCTAGTCAGGAGTATGATGAGTCGATTGGTTATGATAAGATTTTGAAGCGGCTGAAGAAGTACACGACGGCTGTTAAGTATGCGACTAATAAGAAGCCTACTGAGGGGAAGAAGAAGGATCCGGCGCATCCTGCGATTTATCCTACTGGGGAGAATAAGAAAGTTCCTGAGAGGGATAAGAAGATTTATGATTTGATTGTTAAGCGGTTTATTTCGTGTTTTTGTGATAGTGCGTTTTTGGAGAGGAAGCGGATTGGTGTTAAGGTTAATGGTTTGAATTTCAATGCTAATGGGACTCAGATTAAGGAGAAGGGTTGGATGAATGTTTATCCGCATGCGACTAAGGAAGCGAAGTTGCCGATTATTGAAGGTGAGGTTGATGTCTTGGAGATTCGGACTGAGGAGAAGGAGACTACGCCGCCGAGAAGATATTCTGCTGCTTCTTTGGTTAAGGAACTTGAGAAGAGGAATTTGGGGACGAAAGCTACGAGGGCTAATATTATTGAGACTTTGTATTCTAGAGGTTATGCCAGGGAGAAGAGTATTGAGGTTACTGAGCTTGGGATGAGAATGGTTGAGACTCTTGAGAAATATGCGCCGGTTATTTTGGATGAGGAGATGACTGCTAAGATGACTGTGGAGCTGGAGAAGATAGAAGTTAGTGATAAGGATTTGGATAAGAAGGAGGCGAAGGTTTTGGATGAGGCGAAGGTGGCGGTTACGAAGATTGCTGAGGGTATGAGTAAGAATATTGCAGAGATGGGTAAGTGTTTGGCTGACGCTAATGCGATTGTTTGGGAGCAGGAGAAGGAAGCGAATACGATGACGGAGTGTCCTGTTTGTCATAAGGGGAAGTTGCGAGTTATGTATGGGAAGAAATATTCGCGGTATTTTGTTTCGTGCGATGCTTATCCTGATTGTAAGACGATTTATTCGTTGCCGCCGAAGGGTGTTGCTAGACCGTCTAGACTTTCTAAGAAGCAATGTGAGGAACAAGGTTTGCCTGAGAATTCTTTAGAGAAATGTGAGGAATGTGGTTTTCCTAAAGTTGCTTTATTTAAGAAAGGTGGAGCTCCTTGGAGGTTTTGTTTTAATCCTGAATGTCCTACTAATGAGGATGCGATGAAAAAGAAGGTGGAGTTTAAGGCGAAGTTAGTTAGTGGTGAGATTGAGATTATTGATGGGAAGATTGTGGATCATGGGAAAGAGGAGAAGGGGAAGAAGACTAAGGCTAAGAAGAAAGTTGTGAAAAAGAAGAAGGTTGGGAAGAAGGTTGGGAAGAAAAAGTAGAGTGCAATAATTTTTAAACGGCGTGTGATGAGATCTCAATATCGCTTGCATTTCTTGATATTTTTTCAAAATTTTTAATGTCTTGCATTTTGTCTTGAAAGGCTCTGTGTTGTAAGGAATCTCTTGTGAATGCTCTGGATAGTCTTAATTCTATTAAATCTCCTAAGAAGAATGTATGTCCTCCTCTGTCAATTTGCATTAGTTCTCTGTCTACTGCTTCTGTTAATACTTTGTTGAAATAGGTGTCCATGAGGATTTGTCTTCCTTCGAAATGGACACGTGTGTATGGTTCTGATAAGTGTTCTTTAGCTTGTTTATCGTTCCAAGTATCATTGTTTGTTGGGCCGGTATATTCTACATTTCCTGTGTTTCCAGATTTGAATTCTAATCCTTTTTCTGGACGGTTAATTGGGCTTGCAATTATTTTTGGTATTTTGAAGTCGAAGTTAGTGTTGTAATTTATTTCTCCGTAGGTTGCTAGGTATTTTTTGATTTCAGAATTGGACATATTGGAAACTTCGCGAGGGGTTTTGTAGAAATTTTCGAAGGGCTTGCCTCTTTGCATTATGTTGTTCTGAATGCATACCATGGTGATTGAAGTTGGCTGTTCTTTATAATAATTTGTGTGTTAGGAATAAAAGGAAGTAGAGTGCAATAATTTTTATAAAGGATCTATGGGTGTTTGGTTTATGGATTTGAGTGAAGCGTTTTATAAAGATTTGCGAAAGAAATGTGCTGAGCATCCTAATGAAACTTATCTTGTGTGGAGAACTTCAGATGGGTCGGTATCTGAGGAATATTTTTCTAGTCTGTGTGATGCTTCTAGAAAGTCGTCTGAATTGATTCGGGATGGGAGAGTGCAGGAAACTTTTATGCATGAAATAACGGATAGGGATGCTAATGGTGATGGTAAGTGGAAGGATGTTATTGATGAGGATTTCCCTCGGACTGAAGGGGATTTTCCTACTGATAATGATTTAGCTAAGCACCTGGCTATTGGAGATAGAGATAGGGATTAGAATAGTCCTCGTTTTTTTATTCCTGTGTTTACTATTTCAAATGCGAGTTCTTTGATTGGGAGGCTTCTATGTTTTCTAAGAACAAGTTTTCTTTTACCTCGGAAGTTTTGGATTTCTATTAAGCATTTGCTCCAGTATTTTAGGAGGTCGCCGCCGACCATGGATACTCGTGATTCGGTTTGTCGATCTTCGAGATTTGGGGTGAAGGAAGCGTAGACTTGGTTTGTGACGATTACTGGGATATTTTGTTTTCGTGCGATTTCGTTTAGGGATCTTAATTGTTTTGCTAGTTTTCTATTTACTTCGGAAATTTTTTCTGAGTCTTTGGTTGATATTGCGTCGCCGAGTTCTAGACGGTAGAGCATTGCTATGCTATCTATTATTATTAGTGAGATGTCACCTTTTTTGACGTGGGCTAGTAGGGTTGTGAATGCTTTTTCTTGTTCGGCGAATGATGTTGGTTTTAGAAGGAGAATGTTTTGGAGGTCTTTTTCGATTTCTTCTTTTGGGCCTTGGTGAACTTGTTTGAATCGTTCTGATGAGAATCCGCCTTCGGTGTCGACGAATATTACTTTGTTTCCTTTTCGGGCTTGGGATGTTGCGACGATTATGCAGAAGTTTGATTTGCCTGAGCCACCTGGTCCGTAGAGAGTTGTGATGATGTCGGTTTCGTAGCCGCCGAATAGGAATTTGTTTAGTTCGAATGCGCCTGCGGATATTCTTGTTTCTTTCATAGATATGTTTGGAAGATATTGGTTATAAGAATTGTTGTGGTTGGATTACTTTAGCTTCTTGAATTCGTCAACTGCTTTGTCGATTTCTTTTTCGAGTGTTGCGATTGCTTTTTTTAAGAGTTTTTTTGGGTTGTCAGCTTCGATGTGTAGGACTGGATTTTTTGTTGGGTGGTCTCGTTTCCATGCCGCTAATTTTGCGCCTTCTTTGTTGAGATATACTCGTAGAACTTCTGCGATTGTCAAGCTGTCTATTTCTACATCGAGCTCGTTCTTTTCGTCTTTTAGAATTTTGATTTCCATATATGTAAAGGAGAAAATTGGTTTAAAAAGTTATTGGATTGATGAAGTTCCGTCTTTCTTAATTCTTATTACGTCGTTAACGAAACCTTCGATTTGCTCTTCATGGGAAACTATAATCAATTGCTCTGTTTTGAGTTCATCGAATATGTCTCGCATTTTTTTGATTTGTTCTATTGAGAATCCGTCTGTTGGCTCGTCAAGGATTACAATACCTTTTGTTTTGATGTTTGATTGTGAGTTTAAAACTTGGTTAAGGGAAAGTCTATATGCTAAGGCTATTGCGGTTCGTTCTCCCCCAGAAAGGAAGTCGTAATCTATTTCATAGTCTTGATTTGAAATTATTGGAGTAAAGTCTTCATCGAGTCTAACTGAAAGAGAATCGGAAACTAGCTTTGAGAACCACTCATTGAAAGTTATTGAAAAATCATTTCGAAGTTGTGCCATTTTATTTTTTTCATTTAAGCTTACCAATGTAATAAAATTTTTCTCTACCCAACCTTGTAGTCCTCGAAGACGATCAATTTGTCCCCTAATTTTTTCTTTATCTTGGATTTCTTTTAATAGTTCTCCTAATCTTATTTTTAAAATTTCTAGTTCTTTATTTTTTGTTGCGAGAGTTATTTCTTTTATTCTTATGATTTCATTAATATTTTGAAATTCTTTTTTTATCTGAATAAATTCTTCTTGTGATTTTGAAAATGTTTGTGTTTTTATTTCGAGTTGTTTTATTTTATTTTTTATATCCATAATTTCATTTGAGGTCCTATCTAGAATAAATGCGTCGGATTTTATTTTTGTTTCAATTGTTTTTTGATGTTCATATTTTATTTTTTCTTGTTGGAAATTATTTTTATCCATCCCATAACCTTTTGTTAATTCCTTCTCTTTTTCTATTTCCCTAATTATGGTTTGTTTTTGTTGAATTTTTTGTTCGAGTTCTCTGTTGATTTCTTCGATATCATATTGGATTTGTTTCCCTATTCTATGTTTGTGATCTTGGCCTACAGATTGTAAACATGTCGGACAATTTTCCAGAGATATTATTTGGTCTTTAAGCTTTAGAGGTCTTTCTTTTTTTGAATCTAAAACAGAAATTTGTGATGATATCTCTAGAAATTTTGAATTTTTATCTTCAAGGATTCTTTGGTGTTTTTCTAAAAGCTCGGAGACTGCTCTTAATCTTTCTTCGGAGAAATCTGATTTTTCGTGGATTTGTTTTTGCATTAATGTAATTTCTTTTTTCATCCTTGTCTCTAAATCTTGTCTACCTTGAAGTGAAACTTGAAGTTTTGCAATTTCGGAATCTAATTCTCTTTTCTCGTCTATAATGTCTTGAATTGAATTTAATTTGTTCTCTAGTTCTTCTTTTGTTTTTGTTAGTTGTTGGAATCCTATCCCCATGTCATTTGTTTCTCTCGCTAATGCTATTTTCTTTTCGTTCTCTAGAGTGTGTTTTTCTTTTAGAAGATTTAATTCGGGAAGTAAAATTTCTTTTATCTTAATTGACTCTTTTATTTTCTTAAGTAAAATTTCTGCGTTCTCTTTAATAAGTTTGTAATCTGCTATCTGAAAAAGGTATCGCAAGGTGTTTAGTCTAACTTCTGGTTTTTCTTGGATAATTGCTTTCATTTCTTCTTGGGGAGTATATACTGTGAACCTATAAAGAAGATTCGATTTTTTTGCAAATTCTTTTGGATAGTTTAATAATTCGATTACCCTATCTTTCATTTCAGATGTTGAAAGTTCTTCGCGTTTTGAGCCTATTGTAATTATACTTGAATCTTGAGTTATGCTACTTTTATTTGGAGTTATGCTACTTTTTGATCTTTTCAGGGTCCTTTCAAGAGTTATAATTTCTCCATCAATTTCTATATCTAAGCAAGTGTATGCTTTATCTGCGCCTTGTCTTAAGATTGAGGAGCCTTTTTGTCCGGGCTGTAAGCCGAAGAGTGCAAACTGTAATCCTAAAAGAATTGAAGTTTTTCCAGAACCTATATCCCCAGCTAAAAGAATTGAATTTTTTAGAGATGTTGTTGGAAATTCTATTGTTAGGTCTTCGTAGCTTCTAATATTTTCTAAGACTAATTTCTTAAATAACATTATAATATTTCCGTTATCCTTAGGAGGGTTTTTAGTTCAGACATGAGTCTCTCTTCATAGATTGCTGTTTTTTCATCTTCATGTTTTTCGAGCTTGAGTGCTTCCATTAATGGATAAAGATAATTGTTAAAATTGTGAGGGTTCTTTTTTTTGAATTCTTCTGAATCTCTTTTTTCTCTTTCTTGATAATCTTCTGTGGGGTTATTTATTATTAATTTGTGTGGTTCGATTGATGAAATGTTTCTTAAGAATGCGTATGCTTCTTTCTTTTTTATTAAGTCTTCTATTTCGTTAAAACGGATATCTCCGGTTTTTCCTTCGGTTAAAGTCCCCTTTAGTTTTAGTAAGACAATTTTATCGTAGAGCGCAAGTTTGTCTATATGGGATTTTATTTCTTGTGTGGCTGTTATACTGCTTGTGATTTCAAGTTCGATTGTTACGACTTCTTTTAATTGAATTTCTATGGGTTCGGTTTTGATATCTATACCATCAACTTCTACCATTTGGAAACTTCCATGTTGGAGATCTGAGAGTTCTTGGAAATTATTTGGAAAAGTTGGACCAGGATAAACATATCTAGAATTGTCTTTGTAATCTTCAAATCTTTGATGGACATGTCCTAAGGCATAGTAGTTTGCTAGGGGAAGTTTTTGTTTGTTTACTGATTCCATTGACTGATCTGCTATAACTTCCCTTATTGTGGTGTGGAGCATTAGGATAATAAAGGGAGGAGTTTGATCAATATCCTGTATATTTTTTATATCTGCAACTTCCATTCCAGATTTTTTTCCGGGGTATCCGTAGATTGCTATGTTGTTGTGCATATAGGGTATAAGCTTTATTTTTTCTTCTTCCCCTACTCCATGGATTTCAAATTTACCTACATTTTTACAAAAACCTGCTTTTTCTAAAACATCCAGAAATGTTTTTCCTGATGCTGAGAAATCATGTGAGCCTGCGATTAAGTATACTGGGATTTTAGCGTCGTGAACTTTTTTGAATTCAGCGAATGAATCTTTTAATATTTCTATTGGAGGATATGCTGAGTCAAATAAATCTCCTGATATTAGGATGAATTCTACTTGTTCTTGAATACATCTGTCCATTATCTTTTGAAAAGATTGAAAATTTAGTCTCTGTAATTCTTCTTGCCTCCAGCTTCCTAAATGACAATCTGCGAGATGTGCGAATTTCACCATAACAATTTAAAATTTTGAGAGATATTTAAATATAGTTGTATTTTAAAGGATATCTTGGGAATTGGGCTTATTTTATAGAAAACCGGTAGTTGGTTTATAAATCTTTTGTGAATAGGTTCGACGACGGAAAGCTTTTTAAGTGATTTTCGGGTTTTTGAGTGATGTCACAATCTCGTAAAAAGGACTCTGATGATGATGAGCCTGGTGGTGGAAAAAAGTATTTTACTAGCATGAGCATTTTATCGGGGATGTTTTCTGAATTATCTTCTATATTTTCTCATAAAAAGAAGCCTTCTGTAAGTTTAATTATTCCTGCTTATAATGAAGGAAAGACCATTGGGAAAATGATAAAACAGGCTCAAAAAGTTAAGGCGATTGAAGAAATTATAGTTATAGATGATAACAGCAAAGACAATAGTGCTAAAATCGCTAAGGAATTAGGAGTCAAAGTTATTAGTCATCATAAAAATCTAGGGAAAGGGGAAGGGATTAGGACTGGAGTTGCCCATGCCTCTAAAGAAATTGTATTAATACTCGACGCAGATTTTTATAATATCGTTCCAAAGCAAATAGAGAAACTAATCAATCCACTGCTTAAAGGAAAAGCTGATTTTGTTAAGGCAAGTTTTAGCAGAAAGGGTGGCGGTAGAATTAATGAATTTACTGTAAAACCAATGCTGAAAACCTTATTCCCTGAAATGGAATATGAACAACCAAACAGTGGGCAGTGGGCAGCAACAAAAGAATGTTTGGCAGACATAGATTTTGAATCGAGATGGGGAGCTGACTTAGCTTTATTCCTCGATGCTATAAAATCTGGAAAAAGAGTCTTAGAGGTTAATATTGGTGAATTGAAGCATAAAAATAGACCTGATAAAAGCATTACCGCATCTGCTAGATATAATGTTGATATCATATTACAGAGGGCTGGACTTTTAGCAAAAGAGCATAAAGCTATCATCTTTAGTGATAAAACATTATTTAGTCCAATATTTTCTAAGAAGCTGAAAAGATATTTGGAAATATTGAAAAATAGGCAGATAAAAATGTTTTTTATTGGTAATAATGATGTCCCAAAAGAATATCGCGACTATTTTACTGAAGTAAAAAAAATCAAGGAAATGAATCCTATAAAAATATGGAGGATAGTTTCTAAACTTTTGAAGAAACATGAATTGGATTTTGATAGTGCCGTATTAGTAGCAAATTCTAAGGGATTTGAAAAGGTTGCGGAAAAATGTAAATTAAAATACTGTTTCAAGAATTCCCAAAAAGTACTAATTGAAAAATGTGAGATTGTTTCTAGTCTTACTGATATATTTTTATATTTAAAATGAAGAAGAAAATCTTGATTTGTTCTGATGTATTCCCTGATTTTAGTGGGATAGCAAGATATATGGGGGAATTATCTAAAGCTTTGAAAAAGAAAAATAATCTAACAATTATTTGTAAAAAAAGAGCTGGAGAAAAGGTGAGGGATGTTATTGGGGGAATTAAGGTAAAAAGAGTGGATGTCAAAGATATAGATAAGACTATGGATAATGCTAAGGGCATCTTTGATAAAATTATTGTTGGATACTACCCCTTTCTTCTTGGAGCATTAAGAAATTTTGAAGATGTTACATATATTGTCCCGTCCGTAAGAAGTGTTAGTGTAAAATACAAGGTAAAGGGTGGGTCTACTACAATGTCTAAAGAAAAGGCTATTGAGATTGAAAAAGAGGGAATGCAAGTTTGTGACAAAATAATTTATCCTAGTAAATATGTGCAAATGCAAGTTCAAAAAGATTACAAGATAAATAAGGGCATTGTGATTCATCATGCTGTTAATCCGAGGCAATTTAAGCCAGGGAAGAAGAAATTATATGATTGTATAACTGTTGCAAATTTTAATGACTTAAGAAAAGGTATAGATATATTAATTCCTTTGATGAGAAATGTGGATTCGAATTTGATTATACTTGGGGAGGGAAAGCTTAGGAAAGAATATCAAAATTTAATTGATAAAAATAATCTTAACAGTAAAGTAAAACTTCTTGGAAAAAAAGAGAGTTCTAAATTTATAAGGGAATCTAAAATATTGATAATGCCTTCTAGGTGTGAGGCGTTTGGTCTTGTTATCTTAGAAGCAATGGCATCTGGGTTGCCAGTAATAGCTTATAGACCTAATAATAAAGATGTATTAACTGCAAGTGATGAGTTAATTAAGAATGGGGAAACTGGATTTTTGGTGGAAAATGATGAGGAAATGGTGGAAAAAATAAATTTGCTTATATCTAATGATAATCTTAGGAGGAAAATGGGAAAGGTTGCTAGAAAATATGCTAAAAAACATAGTTGGGGAGATTATGTGAAAAAATTTGAAAGGTATGTTAACACAAAGGATATGAGACCAAAGGTATCTGTATTAATGGCAGTTTATAATGAAGAAAAATATATTTCAGAAGCAATAAAATCTGTTTTGAATCAGACCATGAAAAAATTTGAATTAATAATTATTAATGATGGTTCAACTGATGGGACACAAAAAATTGCTGAAGAATTCGCTCGTGAAGATTCTCGAGTTCGAGTAATTAATCAAAAAAATGCATATAAATCTGCTGCACTAAACAATGGATTGAAACATGCCGAAGGGGAATATATCTGTCTTTGTGATGGGGACGACGTTTATGTTAGAGATAAACTTAGACTTCAATCCAAATTCTTAGATAATCATAAAAATATAGATATGATACATAGTAATCTTATTAAGTTTAATGAGATGGGAACTAAAAAACTTAGAATTGCTGGCAATTTTAAAAATGATTTAAGGAAAACATTGAAATTAGCTGGGGAAAATCCAAACCTAAAAGATAGACTACCTTATTCTATTTTGGACAAAACCAAGAAAAACCGTATTCTTGGTGCAACTGTTATGATTAGAAGAAATGTTTTTAATAATGTTAAGTTCGATGAAAAACTTAAGGCTGGAGAAGATTATGATTTATGGTTCCAAATTATTGCAAAAGGCTACAATATCAGTAGATATGCTAAGTTAGTTTATATGTACCGACTTCATGAGAATCAGATTACTAAGAATATGAAAAATGTTAATCAGGCAAAGAGGCGAATTCACGAAAAATTAAAAAAGGGAATTTATTTTAGATAATGAAACTTTACTTAGTAAGACACCCTGAGACTGAAAGAAATGCATCAGGAGAACTTAGTGGATGGGAAAGAAGTGAATATTCCAAAAAAGGAGAAAGGCAGTTTGAGAAAATTTTGGGGTATTTATCTAATATACATTTGCCCATTTATTCTAGCGACCTAAAAAGAGTAAAAAAACTTGCGGAAAAATTAGCTAAGACAAGGAATGTGGGTATTACAATTGATAAAAGACTCAGAGAAATTAATTGCAAGGAAACTTTGCCACATGATTCCTATGAAACTGATAAAGAACTAGGAAATAGAGTGAGGGAATTCTTAGATGATAAACCTGAAGACTCAATTATTATTTCCCATGCAGGAGTTGTGCGTTGGATTACTACTATTCTTTGTGGTAAGGATAAGGGAAATACAATAAATAACTTCGAAAGAGATACTATTTTCAAAATAGAAACCGTTAAAAATAGAAATAAACTTAGTAAAATAAAGGTTTAATATGGTATTTGATAATTTAATGATTGGTAATATTGGAGCAACTGATGTGGTTAAAGTTGTTATAGTAATTACTTTGGGTATTGTTTTGGGTTGGTTTTCTAAATATTTTATTAAGAAAATTGCCAAAAAGATTGTCTATCCTGGAGTCAGAAGAGATTCTCCTAAGTCTTATAAGAGAACTGTTTCAGGTGTGAACCTTAGTGCAGAAATTGTCCAGTGGGCTATCCTTATTGTCTTTATTTTTCAGGCGTTAAGTATTTTGAATGTATTTTTATTTCAAGAGCTCTTGAAGAATATGGTAAACTTTATACCAAAAGTAGCTATAGCTATTAATTTTTATAGTTGGTCTTTTAATTTCTGGAATTCTATCTAGAAGTATTGAAAATTCTAATCTCATTTGGAGTAAGATACTTTCAAAAATATTCAATATTGTGTTTATTTTTGCAATTATTTTATCAGCATTAGAAGTTATTGGAATTAAACTCACCCCATTCCTTTATATCTTTGTGTCTATTTTATTTGGAATAACTATGGCTTTTGCTTTAGCAATAGGTATTGGATTAGGTCTTGCATTAAAACCTGAAATAACAAAAATTATTAATTCTTTCAAAAAGAAATAAATTCTAAAATTAATAATTCTTCCATGGAGATTTTTTTCTTTGCTACAATTTTTGTTTTGAATTTTTTGATTTTGTTTATTGGGGTTAGGCTTGAGATTAAAAGAAATATTGTTCCGTTTTTGTTGAGATGTTTTTTTGCTTGTTTAAGGAATTTGATTGAGATTTCGTCGCCGCGTTTTCCTCCGGTTGTTGAGAGTTGGGAATCTTTTGGTTCGCGTTTGTCGAGGGGGAGGTAAGGTGCGTTGAAAGTTATTAGGTCGAATTTTCCTTTGATGTTTGAGAAAAGGTTTGTTTTGATTGTTTTGAATCCTTTTTTCTTTGTGATTTTTATTGCTTCAGAATTTATATCTGCGGCGAGAATATTTTTTTTATTTAGGTATTTGGATGCGGTTTCTGAAAGAATTCCGGTTCCGGTTCCCATATCTAAATAAGAATTAGTCTTGTGTTTTGAAAGATATTTTTTTAGAAAGTTTGCGAAAAAATATGAGTCTTCTGCAGGCTGGTAAACTTGGGACATTTTAACTACCGAACCAAGAGTTCCAAAAAACTCCGAGTATCCCTGCACTAATTAAAACTAACACGAAGATTGTGATTGTGATTATAATTAGTAATTTGGATTTTTTCTTTGGCTGTAGTGTTGTAGGGATTAGAAGAGATTTTGTTTGAGGAGTTTCTCCAGGATTTCCGACGGGAATTGTAGATGTGGGGACTATAGATGTTGCAATTATGGAGGTTCCTTGAGGAAGTTTCTGGACTGCCGCGGCTACTTCTGCTGGCTGATAACCTGCGTTAATAAAAGTTTGTTTAGCCTTTGCTAGACTCCCTCCCCTTTCTAATGCATTTTTAATCCCTCCAATTAATTCTTTTTCCCTGTTTGGATCTAGAGGTCCTACAATTTTAATACCCTCCCATCAGCCATAAGGTGGCACTGTTTTCCTAATTTATATCCCATTTCTGCAACAAGTTCTGCCATGAATTTTGTTTTATCTATTCCTGCATGAGCTGGAATAACATGTTGGGGGTTTACAATTTGCATTATGTCTCTAAGGTCTTCTCTTCTTGGATGACCTGAAACATGAGCATCTCTAAAAATTCTTGGTTTTGATTTTTTGAGACGAGATTCCATTTTTGCAAACTGTTCTTCATTGACAGGGGTTGGGATTACGCTTGATGAAAAAACTATATTGTCGTCTCTGTTTAATCTGAAGGGTAGTTGGTGTCGCGATAATCTTTCTAAAATTGAGCCAGGTTCTCCTTGGTGTCCAGTACAAACAATCATATAATCCTTCCTCCGATGTTCTACTTTGTGTAAGGTTTTTTCTACTTGTCTTCGGTATTTAGAAATTCGGATATCATTAAGAAATGGGGCGATGCCCGCCCTTTTTGCAGCCGACGAATATTTGTCGAGGCTTCTTCCGAGAAAAACTACCTCTCTGTTGAGTTTTTTCCCAAATTCTACAATTGATTTGAGTCGTGCGATATGTGAGGAAAAAGTTGTTACAATCATTCCGGCATGTCTGTTTTGAATTGTTAATAAAGTTTCTTCAAGTAATACCCTCGCTATTTTTTCGGATGGTGTTTTTCCTTCATGAGGAGAATAAAGTGCATCACATATAAATGCGAGGACTCCATTTTTTGAAAGTTCTCTTAATTTTTTGTAATTACATTTTAATCCGAAGACAGGGGTGTCGTCTAACTTAAAATCGGGGGCATAAATTATCGCGCCTTTTGGTGTATGGATTGCTATCATTAAGCATTGTGCGGTTGAATGAGTGATGTTAATGAAATCTATCATGTATTTTTGGTTTTTTCCTTGGACATAAAATGTGGTGTTGGGTTTTATTGAGTGGGTTTTGTTTCGTATTACGATGTCGTTATCTTGTAGGAGAGAATTTAGGACTTCTATTGTGAATGGGGTTCCATAGATTGGTGCGTTGTATTTATCTGACATGAATGGAACTCCACCGACGTGGTCGAGATGTGCGTGGCTGATGAATTGGGCTCGGACTTTGTGTTTGATTTTTTCTATTGCGGAATCATCTGGAATTGCTGCGATTGATTTTAGTCTTCGTTCAGTCATTATTTTGTCTCGTTCTTCCATTGATACTATTGCTGGTAAAAAGAATCCTTCGTCGAAAATGAACGCGTCTTCTTCGAGTTCTACGACTACCATGTTTTTTCCGACTTCCGAGAATCCTCCTACTGTGTGTATTTTCACCATCTTAATATTAGATACTCCTTCAAGTTTTTAAAGATTTAGTAGGGTAGGGATTTTGGAGAAGGCGAAGAAAATAAAAAGGAAGAAGACTAAGAAAAATGATGGTAAAAAAAGTAAAAAAGTTGAAGTTGAAGCCGACAGCTAGAGATAAGAGAAGGTACTTTTTAGTTGGAGCTGTGAATGCGAAAGTTGAGGCGGCTATTTTGGAATATGTCGGGGTTTTGGGATTTGCTAAGTCGGCTTATATGAAAGTGAATTCTAAGGATTTCAAGGGTAAGACTGTTGGAAGTTGTTTGGTCAAATCGCTTAATGATGTTCGGGCGGCACTTGCTTTTGCGAGAATAAGGATTGAGAAAGTTAGTGGGACGCTGAAGGGATTAAAGTAGAGTATAGTTAATTTTATTAAGGGTGATTTTTGATTATTGATATGGGGGATATACAGCACCAGCAAATGGGATATGATCGGGCGGCGACGATGTTCGCTCCGGATGGGCATATCTTGCAAGTTGAATATGCGGAGAAGACGATTAGGCTTGGCTCTGCTTCGATAGGTATTATTGGAAAAGATTGTGTTGTGATTATTTCTGATAGAAGGCAGAAGGATAATTTGATTGTGGAGGAATCTGCGAATAAGATTAATGAAATTGATGAGCATATTATTGCGGTTTCTGCGGGGATTACTTCTGATGCGAGGGTTTTGATTGAGAAAGCTCGGCTTGCTGCGCAACAACATAGGGTTACTTATGACTCGGCTGCGAGTCCTGAGGCGATTGTTCGGGAGATTGCGGATGTTAAGCAGCAGTTTACACAGTATGGTGGAGCGAGACCATTTGGCGTTTCAATGATGTTCGCAGGGTACAATGGCGAGCCGGTTTTGTATACTACAGATATTACTGGGAATTATTTGAAGTATAAGGCGAATGCTATTGGGGAGAATGATGAGAAGATTAAGAAGTTATTGAGGGAGAAATATACTGAAGGTTTGACTGCGGGTGAGGCGACGAGGTTGGCTTTGGATATTTTTAAGGAAGTTCAGGGAGATGATTTTAGCGAGGATAGATTTGATATTGGTGTTTTGGGTGAGAAGGGAATAAAGAAGGGATTGGAATAGTTATTTAAAGATTGGAGTTTTATTATTGATATGGGACAGACGACTGCGAGAGTGAAGAAGGGCGGGAAGAATTATGAGATACTTGTTGATATGGACGAGGCTGTGAAGGTTAAGAAAGGTGAGGGGAATATTAATGCTGCGGTTTTGACTGATGCGGTTTTTTATAATTTGAAGTCGGGGGAGCATGCTTCTGAAGGAGATTTGAAAGATGCGTTTGGGACGAGTGATCCAACGGAAGTTGCTGAGAAGATTATTAAGACTGGGGAGATTGTTCGTACTACGGAGTCAATGAAGGGGGAGCATGATAAGATGTATAAGCAGGTTGTTGATTTTTTATCTAAGAATGCAGTTAGTCCGGAAGGTCGACCTTATACTCCTGATAGGATTATGAAGGCTTTGGTTGAGGCGCATGTTAATGTTAAGAATAAGCCTGTTGAGTCGCAGGTGCAGGAGATTTTGGATCAGTTGTCGAAGGTTTTGCCTGTTAAGATTGAGATGAAGAAGGTTAAGTTGTTGATTCCGGCGATTCATTCTGGGAAAGCTTATGGGATTGTGAAGGAATTTATGAAGAAAGAAGATTGGAAGAATAATGGAGATTTGGAGGTTGTTGTTGAGATGCCGACGGCTTTGATTTTTGATTTCTATGATAAGATTAATTCCGCTACGAGTGGTAGTGTTTTGAGTGAAGAGTTGAAGGCGTAAAGTTTATAAACCGTTTTTTTCTAAAATGATTAAGATAAAGAAAATTGATACTCAAAAAATTATAGATTATCTCAAAAAATAATATGGTTAACGAAAAAAGACAAATTGTTGTTCCGGGAGAGACGATAGTTTCTGGGAATGAATATTTACCTGGCGACGGTGCTTATCGGGATGGTGAAGATGTTGTAGCTGGACAGTATGGTGTTCTTAATATTACTGAAAAGCATGTTCGAGTTATTCCAGTTTCTGGAGCTTACTATCCGAGACGAGGAAATACTATTATTGGAACAATTGTAGATATTACATTTAATGGATGGTTGATTGATTTTGGTGGAGCACAGAACGCGTTTTTGCCTGTTGCTGAAGTACCAAGATATATTAATCGAAATGAGATGAGAGAATTTTTAGATTTTGGCGAAGCTGTTGTTGTTAAGGTTTGGGATGTTAAGTCTCGGGGCGTTGACCTTTCTATGAAGATGAGAGGATTTGGTAAAATTGAGGGTGGAATGATTATTTCAGTTAGCCCGAATAAAGTTCCTCGAATTATTGGGAAGGAAGGGAGTATGGTTAAAATAATTAAGGACGCGACTGGATGTAGTATTACTGTTGGTCAGAATGGAAAGGTTTGGATTTCTGGGAATGATGCAGATAAAGAACTTGCTACAAAAAAGATTATTGAGTTTATCGTTGCTCATGCTACAATCGCGGGATTGACTGAAAAGGTTGAGAAATTTATTGGAGATTTAGGAATGAAAGTAGATAAGGTAGAAATTGTTGAAGAAAATACTGATGGTGGTGAAGAATAAATGAGATATAAAATATTATGCAATGACAAAGTCCTTGCGGATCAAAAACTTGGGGGTTTTTGCTAATGGTAACTAAGAAAGGAATTTATACTAAGCGAAATGATGGGCGGAAGATGGATGAGGTTCGGTCTATGACTGCTAAGGTTGGAATTGTTCCGTCGGCTGATGGTTCGGCTAGTTTTGAGACTGGAAAGACAAAGGCGATTGCGGTTGTCCGAGGTCCACGAACTTTGCACCCACAGCATATGCAGAATGCGCAAACTGGAATTTTGAGAGTTAATTATGGTATGATGCCGTTTTCTGTTGAGGATAGGATTAGACCTGGACCAAACCGAAGGAGTGAGGAAATTTCTAAGGTTACTGAATGGGCTTTAAGTTCTGTTGTTGATTTATCTGGATTTCCAAATACTGTTGTTGATGTTTTTATTCAGATTCCGCAAGCAGATGCTGGAACTCGAGTTGCGGGGATTAATGCTGCGGCTATGGCTTTGGCTCACGCTGGAATTCCAATGAAACAAATGGTTTCGGCGATTGGTGTTGGGAAGATTGATAAGACTTTGGTTGTGGATTTAGATAAGTATGAAGATTCTGAATTTCACGATGCTGAGGGTTCAACTGATATTCCAATGGTATTCACTTCAAGAACAAAGGACATGGCTCTCTTACAGTTAGATGGGAAGATTTCAATTTCGGAATTTAAGGAAGTTGTTGGAATGGCGAAGAAAGCTTGTGAAGATATTTTGAAAGTTCAGATGGATGCTTTGAAAAATGTTGGAGGAGAAGACAATGAGTAACTTTATAATTCCTAATTTGCAGAAAGAAAAGATTGAGGCGTTCTTGGCGGAGAATAAGAGACTTGATGGTCGAAAGGCTGACGAGTATAGAGAACTTGTCGTTGAAGATGGCGTTAGTAAGAATTCTGCGTCTGCGGTTAGAGTTAAGTTTGGGAAGACGGAAGTTATTGCTGGTGTTCATTTGGCTTTGGCTACCCCGTATCCTGATTCACCTAATGAAGGAACTTTTATGACGAGTGCTGAATTGCATCCGATGGCTTCACAGCAGTATGATATTGGTAGGCCGGGAATTGAGTCTATTGAACTTGCGAGAGTAATCGATAGAGGAATTCGAGAATCTGGGTTTATTGATTTCAAAGGATTATGTATTAAGGAAGGCGAGAAGGTTTGGCAAGTTTTTGTTGATATCGTTGCAGTTAATGATGATGGTAATATGTTGGACGTTGCTGGATTGGCTGCTTTAATTGCACTTGGTCGAGCTCGGATGCCTATCTATAATGAGAAGGAAGATAAGGTTGATGGTTATGATGAGAAAAAAGGAATTCCGTTGGATAAAGATGTTTTGTCTTTTAGTATGACTTTCCATAAGATTGGTGGGAAGATTGTTGCTGATGTTAGCAAGGAAGAGGAAGCTATTTCAGATTTTAGATGGACTATTGCTATGGGGGATAATGATGGTGAACCGAGAATTACTGCAATGCAAAAGGGTAAGGCTGGCGTTATCACTGAAGAGGATATGGAAACTATTTTAAACCTTGCTGAATCTAAATGGAAGAGTATGTTTCCTAAGATTAGGGAATATGTTTTTGGATAAAATGGCAGAAAAGCAAGAATTTTCTAAATATGAAAAGGCGCGAATTATCGGGGCTCGTGGTTTGCAGATTTCTATGGATGCTCCTTTGTTGGTTAAAATGAATAAAGAAGAATTGAATGGTGTTAATTATGATCCGTTGAAAATTGCGAAGAAGGAACTTGATTCAGGGGTTTTGCCAATTTCTGTTAATAGACCAATGCCCAAGAGAAAAGAAGAGCCTCTTGAGAAAATTAAGATTGAAGAAAGTAAGGTTTCTGATGAAGCTAAAGAAGCGGTGGAGAAGCAAGAGGAAAAGGATATTGCTTCAGGCGGGGAGATGATGGGACTTGCAGATTCTGGGGAAGAGCCGGATGTTGAAGAAGCTCCAGTGATGGAAACGGAAAGTTCTGAAGATAGGGAATAATTGTTTAGGTATATAAATTTTTAAATAGTATTCTGAGATATTTATTGTATGGAAGAATGGCCGGTGCTTAATATTGGAGGATTAGAAATTAAGGTTCCAATTATACAGGGAGGAATGGGAGTAGGTGTTTCTCTGAGGGGTTTGGCGAGTGCGGTAGCGAATGAAGGAGGGATAGGGATTATTGCAAGTGTTGGGCTTGGGCTTGGAAAACTTAATCATTCAGGTAATTATGCTAAGGATAATGTTGTTGCTTTAAGGGATGAAATTAGGAGCGCTAGAGAAATGTCTGAGGGTTTTATAGGTGTAAATATTATGCATGCCTTATCTGATTATGATACTTTAGTTAAAACTTCTGTTGAAGAAAATATTGATTTAATTATTTCGGGAGCAGGAATCCCGAGAGATTTACCTAAATATTTGAATGGGAAAGATATCAAATTGGTTCCGATTGTTTCTTCTGCAAAATATACTGGATTAATTATAAAGGCATGGGAAAGAGTAGGTCATCGTCCGGATGCTATTGTTATTGAAGGACCTTTGGCAGGAGGACATTTAGGATTTAAGTATGAAGATTTAGTGAATGGAACGGCTCAATCTCTTGAAGAGATCACTTCGGAGGTTCTGGATATGGTTAAAGATAAAATCCCTATTGTTGTTGCTGGAGGGATTTATACAGGTGCAGATATTTATAAATTCTTGGAGCTTGGTGCTTCGGGAGTTCAAATGGGAACTCGTTTTGTGGTTACTGATGAATGTGATGCGGATATTAGATTTAAACAGACTTATATTGATTCTAAAAAAGAAGATATTGTTTTAATAAAAAGTCCTGTAGGTCTTCCGGGTCGTGCTGTGAAGAATGATTTTTTGAAAAGGATTATGGCAGGGGAGAGAGATAAATTTAGATGTAGTTATCAATGTCTTAAATCTTGTAAACCTAATGAATCACCTTATTGTATTGCTGATGCTTTGGAGGAGGCGAGGAAGGGAGATTTTACTAAGGGTTATGCTTTTGCGGGAACCAATGCTTATCGTTGTGATAAAATTATCCCGGTAAAAGAATTGATGAATACTTTGAGGATAGAATATTCTGAGGCTGCTGGGAAGAAGTAAGGTTTATAATCTTGCTTTTGTTTTATGATATATGTTTGTTAAAGAGGTGGTGCCTAGCTTGGTGAAGAATTCTCGTGGGGAAAGGACTGTGCAGATTGAGTTGGAAACTTATGAGGGGAAGTTTGTTGTGAGTGCTCCTTCTGGAAAGTCAAAGGGGAAGAGCGAGGTTCCAGATTATAATTCTAAAGGAATTGGACATAGTTTTAAAATGTTGAAAGCTTTTTGTCCGAAGCTGAAGCACCAGAATTTTTTGATTAAGAAGATTGATGATTTGAAGGAGTTGGTTGGGTTGATGAAAAGATTTGAGGTGAAGCATGGGAAGTTTGGCGGGAATGTTGATTATGCGATGGAGAGTGTTTTTTTGAAAGCGGCGGCGGCGGATAATGGGAAGGAGCTTTGGGAGTTTGTTAATGATGATGTTAATGATGGGAGGAAACCGAAGATGCCGATGCCTGTTGGGAATTGTATTGGTGGGGGTTTGCATTCGAAGTTGATTAAAGGCAAGCGACCTGATTTTCAGGAATTTCTTTTGATACCTAAGGAGAAAAGTTTTTCGAGGGCTGTGACTGTTAATCTTAGAGCTTATGAAGAAGCGAAGCATCTTTTGAAAACTCGGAAACGGAATGATGAGAATGCTTGGATGACAGGGAAGACGAATGAGGAAGTGCTTGAGATTTTGAAGAGCGTTGCTGGGAAATATAAGTTGCGGATTGGGCTTGATGTTGCGGCTTCGTCATTTTATGATAAGGGTTATTACATGTATAAAAATAAGGAATTGATTCGGGATAAAGTTGACCAGAGTGATTATATTGAGAGGCTGGTTAAGAAGTTTGGGATTTTTTATGTTGAGGATGGGATGCAGGAAGAGGACTTTGGCGGGTTTAAGGAAATTTTGAATGTTGTTGAAAAGGAGAAGAAATCTAAAACTCTTATTGTAGGGGATGATTTGACGACGACGAATATAAGATTGGTTAGAAGGGCTGTTAGTTCTGGTGCGATTAATGCGATGATTGTGAAACCGAATCAGATTGGTTCTATGATTGAGGTGAAGAATGTTGTGCAGTTTTGTAAGAAGCATGATATTGTTATGATTTTTTCGCATAGGTCTGGTGAGACGATGGATGATACTCTTGCTGATTATTGTGTTGGATTTGGCGGGCAGTTTATTAAGACGGGGATTTATGGTCGTGAGAGATTGATTAAGTTAAAGAGGGTTATTGATATAGAACGGGAGTTGCGATGAAAATAAAAAATGAATATTCAAAGAGAATATCCTTTGAAGGCCATAAATTAGGTTTATATGATCTCAAAACTTTTATTGAAGACTGGAGTAGTGAGCCTAGAAGAGGTGTCGTTGAAAAGAGGTGTAGGATTGTGAAAAAGAAAGGTGAGAAGGTTTTAGAGATAACAATTCCAAAAGGCACTAGAAGTAATGGAGGTTCTTTCTGGAGATTAAATTTTCCACGTAACTTAACAGATGCGACCTTTGAATATGATATTATGTTTGGGGACAATTTTGATTTTGTTCGTGGAGGGAAACTGCCTGGACTTGGTGGGGGAACATCTCCAGGATCTAAGAAGACGGAGGAAGAATATCAGAACGGATTTTCTGCAAGACTTATGTGGAGACAGGTAAATACCGAAGAAGAAATGGCCCTTCAGAAAGCTGTAAAGGAAGAAATAGCAGAAATATTAAATTCTAAGGAGAGTTATGAAAAGAAAAAGTTAAGATCAAAATTATCAAGAAAGGAAATCACTAAAATGGTTTGGCTTGCACAGGGTTTGGTTAAAGAACCTCATAAAGCGTATTTAGTACAATATATGTATTATCCTGATAGAAAAACAAATCATGGGGATGATCAAATCTACAAGTACAAAAATAAAAATGTGTTTGTGGAGCCAAATAAATGGTATAATATAAAAATGCGTATTAAACTTTCTGAAGACCCTAAGAAGAAAGATACTCTTTTTGCATGGGTTAATGGGAAAAAAGTACTAGACCGGAAATTAAACTTAAGAAAGAAGAAGAGTTTCGGAATCAATCAAATTATGTTTAGTTTATTTTTTGGAGGAGATGATGATTCTTGGATTACGACAAAGAAAGAAAAAGTTTATTTTAGAAAATTTGTAGTTAATGGAAATTAAATAAGTAGGAGGTTAAAATGGTAAAGAAAAAAATGAAGATGAAAAATGTTGGTTGTTCTACAAAGAATGGCGGATGTGGAGGATGTGCGTATTTTCTTGGAGTGATTGGTGCGGCAGTCTATTACATTGGTGCGGCTAGTGGTTTCTGGATGGGGGTCCTTGGTGTTCTGAAAGCGCTTGTTTGGCCGGCAATGTTAGTCTTTGAATTGTTGAAGTTTGTAGGGGCTTAAATTATATTAACAATTATTTTGATAATAAGATTTATATAGTCAAATTTCTCTTCAATAATACGTGTCAGGTGCGGGGCGGAGAAATCCGTAGTAGCAAAAACTCCTGGGCGGAATTATATACAAATGGTAGAAACAAAAGAAACTATTGAGACTAAGGCTGTAGTTGAAACTAAAGAGGAAAAGAAAGAGGACCAGACGATTTTGACTTCTCTTGAAGATTATATTAAGACTGCTTCGTATTTGGGGACTAAAGTTATTACACCGACTATGAGGAAGTATGTTTACCGGAGGAGGCTTGATGGGTTGGCTATTTTGAATACTTTGCTTGTTGATAAGAAGTTGGCTGAGGGTATTGATTTTATTAAACAATATAAACCTGAGGACTGGACTCTTGTTTGTAAGAGAGAAGCTGGATGGAGAGCCGCTAAGATGTTTGCTGAGTTGACTGGGGTTCGGACTTTTACAAAGAAGTATCCTAGTGGAGTTTTGACTAATACTGTTTTGGATGATTTTATTGAGACAAAGATGATTTTCATTTGTGATCCTTGGTTAGACAATAACGCTTTGGCAGATGCTAAAAATATTCGGATTCCGGTTATTGGACTTTGTGATACGAACAACCACACTGCGGACATCGATATAGTTATGATTGGTAATAATAAGTCTAATAAATCTATGGGATTGTTTTTCTGGTTACTTGCTAGGGAATATATGAAAGTTCATAATATTGATAAGCCGTTGCCGAGTCTTGAAGATTTTGTTGGGGAGAAATTGATTCTTGAAGAACCTCGAAAAAAGAAAGCAGCTAGAGAGAAGAAAGAGAGGGATTTGAAATCTGGCGAGAGTGATATTGAGGAAAAGATGAAAGCTTTGGCTGAGAAGGCTGATGAGGAAGTTAAGTCGGAGGGAGGAGAGAAGGAAAGTGTTAAGGTTGCTGAGGCAGCTGTTGAGGGTGTTTAGACTTTCTTAGAAATAATAATTACTTTTCCTTCGTAGCTTTTGAATTCTGTTAATCCTTTTGTAAATATCGAGAAAGTTATTTCTTTTGATTCATTAGGTTCTAATTTGAAATTATTTTCTGAAACAATTAAATTCTTTGAAATATCTCCCTTGGATTCTATAATAATTTTTATGGGTCTATTGAAGTTGTTAGATATTAAAATGCCTCTTGAGGCGCTCTGATTTATTTCTATTTTTCCGAAAGTTAGTTCTCCAGGGGTTAAATCGAATCCAGTTCTTTCTCCGAGCAGAAAACTTGCGGGAATAACTGTTTTGTCCAATGGCTGATTATCTATAATAAAGAAAGTGACTAATAGAACTATGGCGATTGCAAAAATAATTTTATTTTTATTTTCCACGTTTCTTTATTAATTTTTTTAGTTTTACTATTTTAATTATTAAAAATATGAATCCTATTAAGATTATTAGTGCTCCGACGGAGGCTCCGATTATTATGTAAATTAAGTTGCTTTCTTTTTTTGGAGGATTTTGGATATAAATTGCGACTAATTTATTGGATGAAGTGTCCTCATAAAATAAATTTATATTGGCAAGATATCTTTTTGATTCTAACTCTGTTGCGTCGAAAAATCCGGTGATATTTTTTTTCTCCCAGGCATCAGTGTCTACAGAGACTGTTTTGAAATCTGAAACTACTTTCCCTTCATCGGTTATTGTTACAGTTGCGAAAATTCGAGTTATTGGGGTGTTCCATTTGTTTTCTATTTCTATATCGAATTGGTTGATTCTTCCCCTTTCGAATTGGTAGCTGTAATCCACTATATCGACTAGGAATTGTCCTATTTTGAAAGTGTCGTTGAGAAAGACTTTTGTTCCATAGTCAATTGTGGCGGTCACGTAATAATTTCCCGGTTCTAAATCTTTTGTGTTAATAGCATCTACAATATTCAAAATGTTTTTTGATTTAAGAGTCATTTCTTCTAATGTTTCTGTGAGAATTTTTTCTCCAGATTCGTTGTTTTTGAAAATGTTGATTGTCGTTTGTATTGTTACTTCTTGAGTTCCTAAGTTTTGGATTTCTAATTCGTAGGTGGTGTCTTCTCCTTCGTTGACATTATTAATCTGAAATGTTGATTCAGTGTATTTGCCGGGATAAGGTACTAGTATTTGTATTGGGGCATTTATTGCTGCGATACCTCCTACTCCAGACACTTCTTCTTCGGAAAGATTTTTTGACTCGAATACTTTTACTATGAGTCTGTGAGTTCCTGGTTTTTCTAGCTTTTCTGGCAAGTTTAATGTTACATCGAATTGGCCTCTTCCCTGAACAAAACTCTTACTGAGATTTGCATATTCTTTTAAATCTCCTTCTAAAACTATCCCAATTCCTTCTTCACTATTTGAATTAAATGTGTTGAATGTAAAAGTCTTTTTCAATCCGGGTTCGAAATGTTCGTTGAAATATGCGGGGCTTATCCCCACAGAACCTGCGTTTACTAGGGGGAGGAAGATTATCAAAAAAATTAAAATATATTTTTTCCCCATATTGTATATTCTCTTTGGAGGTTTATAAAATTATATTAAATTATTCTGTGTATTCCCCTGTGGCAGTTATCGTTGCAGTTTTCGTTCCTATTGCTGCATCTACAGGGATATATAACTTAATATCTATATCTATCTCATCTTTAGTGTCTTCCCAGCTTAACGGATCACATATTTCCGCTCCAGGGGTAGTAGCAAAATTGACCCAAGCGCCCGCCGCACCCTGACATGCGTTATCGTTACTAGTCTTATTAATTACATTATATTGAAATAGCGGATCTGTTCCACCTAAATAAGCTGCTGCCGCTGCGTTAGCATATAGCTTAAGAGTAATATCTACATTCCCAATATTTTCAAGAGATAGTGCAGCTGGTTCATTTGTCCAGCTACCTAGTAGGGGAGTCTCTCCAGTTTCTAGTGTAGCGCCAGTTTCATCCATATTCACTGAACCTGTACCAAAGTCTACAAGTGCTACTGTAAAATTTATTGCAGCAGAAGTTTCAACAGTTACATTTACAACGGCTTCTTTTGAAGAGATTGCGGCATAACCTGTGAATGTCATCCCTATAGAAGCTATAGAAACTACGATTACTAGAATTGCAACATAAGATGTCATGTCTTCTTTGGAAAATTTCATGGTGAATCTCCTACATAATTATCGGCTAATTTATCTTCTACATTTGGTGGGAGAATTGTTACTCCAACTTTTCCACTTCCCGAATTTGATTGATCTCCTTCGATAGATGTTGGAACTTCGTTAGAATCTACTAATTTTAGTGAGACTGCAGTGATTGCTAAAATTAAGGCAATAGCAATCAATATCATTAACCCTTTTTTTAATGCCATTTTGTAAATCTTTATAGATAATATGATTTATAAACTTATTCTTTTATTTGTGATTTTATTTATTACTTTTCTTTAGTGAAAATTTTTGTGATCTTGGTTTAGATATATTTATAATTCTTAATTCTTATGTTATTCTATGGATTGGCATGCGCACTCTCCTGAGAGTGTTTTGAAGGGGTTGAAAAGTTCTGAGAAAGGTTTGACTGAAGCAGAGGTTCAAAAGCGATTTGCTAAATACGGGAAGAATGTTCTTAGGAAATTAAAGACGAAAAGTAAGTTTATGATTTTTCTCGGGCAGTTTAATTCGCTGTTGGTTTATGTTTTGATTGTTGCTGCGATTATTTCTATGATGATTGGACATTGGATTGATGCGATTGTAATCTGGGCGATTGTTATTATTAATGCGATTATTGGATTTATTCAAGAATATAAGGCTGAGGCAATTATTGAGAAGTTGAAAAAGAGTTTGAATTATAAGGTGATGGTGAATCGTGATGGGGTTCATAAGGAAATTGATTCGCGATTTTTGGTTCCAGGGGATATTATTATACTTGACGCGGGAGATAAGATTCTCGCAGACTGTAGGATTATTGAACAGGATAATTTACAAATTAACGAGGCTGTTTTAACAGGGGAGAGTTTTCCGGTTGAGAAAAATGAGGGGACTTTGAATAAAGAAGTTGTTTTAGCAGATAGGAAGAATTTGCTTTATGCGGGGACTTCAGTTGTTCGTGGGAGGGCAATAGCAGTTGTTGTTGAAACAGGAGGTAAGACAGAGTTTGGAAAATTGGCTGAACTTGTTCAAATTACAACTGATGATAAAATGCCTTTAGAAAAAAAGTTGGATGTTTTTTCTAGAAATATTTCTATTGCGATTATTGCTTTTGTTGCTATTGCTTTTGTTATTGGAATTTCTGTTGGAGTTGATAAGATGGAAATGTTTTTGGTTTCTGTTAGTCTTGCTATTGGTGCGATTCCCGAGGGGCTGCCTGCGATTATTGCAGTTACGCTTGCTATTGCGATTAAGCAAATGTATAAGGTTAATACTTTGATTAGGAAGCTTCCTGCTGTCGAGACTTTAGGAAGAGCGACGGTGATTTGTACAGATAAGACAGGTACGCTGACAGAGGAAGAATTGAAAGTTGATCGGATTTATTCTGGGAAAATAATTTCGGTTGGAGGGATTAAACAATTGAGCCTCCGAGAAAAGCAGATTTTGAAAATTGGAGTTTTGTGTAATAATGCGAGGGATGAAGAGGATGAGATTCTTGGAGATCCTACAGAGGTTGCTTTGATTAAGGTTGCTAAAAGGTTTGGGATGTCTAAGAAAACTTTTATTGAGCAGAATGATCGTGTGAAAGAGTATCCTTTTGATTCTGAGCGGAAGATGATGTCAATTATTCGGGAGAATGGGAATATTAAAACTAGTTATGTTAAGGGGGCTCCGTTGTTTGTTCTTGATAAATGTACTAGAGAACTTGTTGATGGGAAAATAAAATTGATGACGGCTAAACGGAAAAAAGAGTTGGTTAAAATTTCTCGGGTGATGGAATGTAGTGGTTTGAGGGTTCTTGGATTTGCATTTAGGCAAGTCACAGGGATTAAACAAGATGATGCCGAAAATCATTTAATCTTTACAGGATTCGCGGGGATGATTGATCCTCCGAGGAAGGAAGTTAAGGAGGCAATTGCCGAGGCTATGGCTGCGGGAATAAAAATTAAAATTATAACAGGAGATTCGGCTTTTACAACTAGGGCCATTGCTGAGAAGATTGGTCTTTCCCCAGGGGATAACTCTAGTGATCCTAATGAGAAAATTATTGAAGGGAAGGAATTGGATAGGTTGTCTGATGAAAAATGGGATGAGGTTGTTAGAGATAAGACTATTTTTGCGAGAGTGACGCCTCAACAAAAATTGAGAATTGTGGAGACTCTTGAAAAACAAAATGAAACTGTCGCGGTAACTGGCGACGGTGTTAATGATATTTTAGCGTTGAAGAAGGCAGACATTGGAATTGCTATGGGAATTCGTGGGAGTGATGTGGCTCGAGATTCTTCGGACATGGTTTTACTTGATGATAATTTTGCTTCAATTATTAAGGCGATTCGACAGGGTCGGCGAGTTTTTGATAATATGAAAAAGTCTATTAAGTTTTTGTTAGCGGCTAATGCTGGGGAGGTTTTTGTTGTGATTATTGCATTGCTGTTAAGGTGGCCTTTGATATTTTTACCTCTTTCTATTCTTTGGATGAATCTTGTTACGGATTCGTTGCCGGCATTAGCATTAGCTGTTGAGCCTGCTGAGGGAAATATTATGAAGAATCGTCCAAGGAGTGATGGTCTATTAACTGGGATTTGGAAATGGATTTTGCTTGCAGGAATTTTGTTAGTTAGTTCTTCCCTAATAATATTTTATTATGGATTGAATAATTTCAGTTTAGAGACGGCTCGGACAATGGCAATTACTACGGCGATATTCTTTGAACTATTCTTTGCATTCTCTTGTAAATCAAAAGAAAGTTTATTTAGAACAGGGATTTTTAATAATAAATGGTTAATATATTCAGTGTTGATTTCTGGAGGATTACATATTTTGGCTATCTATACTGCTCTTGGAAGTATGTTTGGTTTTGTTAGTTTGAGTATTTGGCAGTTGGGAATTTCGGTTGTGGCAGGACTTTCTGGGATAGTTGTTTTTGAGGGTTGGAAAATTGGAAGGGATTTTCTTCAAGACCGTCGGTGAAGTGATTTCTAAGATGGCGATAAGTTTATAAATGAATTTTTGTCAAGTATAACATAATGAAAACTTTGGAGATAATATCCAAAGCTTCAATTAATAATTTTGAGGCTAGAATGAGTGCTCGACGGTTCAGTCGGGTGTGATGATGATCAATTCTAGTTATGTCTTAAAGCAATGGAGCGATCTTTCTATCTATTTATTTAGGTAGATATTAGTACATTGATTTATATTAGTAGCAAATGTTTAGAGGTTACCTTTAATCTTTAAACAACAAAAGAAGGATATTGATTTTTCGGAATCATAAATAAACATTTTGTTTAATTCCAGTTTATCCTGCTGGAGGATGCAGCTATTTGGTTTGGGTTTAGACATGCAAGTTTTTTGCCGTCGTAAGATAGGTGAAAGCAAACTGCTCAGTAACACGTAGATAA
>Ga0075122_10000190_pt1 | contig 50427 bp, 51 predicted proteins | sample AntAceMetag02UKB_FD_69790 | JGI IMG/M metagenome (GOLD analysis project Ga0075122, IMG submission 69790) | Saline lake microbial communities from Ace Lake, Antarctica - Antarctic Ace Lake Metagenome 02UKB | ecosystem: Environmental > Aquatic > Non-marine Saline and Alkaline > Saline | place... | reverse complement strand
ATTGGTAAAATTTCAAAAGTAGAAAATGATATATCACAGATAAGACTTATAAATGATAATCAAAGTCGTATTGCGTCAACTATACTTAATAAAGATAAAAGTCTGGGAGTTGTAGAAGGGGGTTTTGGTATAAGTTTACGCATGAAATATATACCAAGAAATGAAACAGTTTTAATAGATGAACAAATTATTACTTCTGGTCTTGAAACCGATATGCCTTATGGCTTGTTTATTGGTACAATTGCTGTAGTAGAAAATGAAGCATACAAACCTTTTCAACAAGCAGTCCTAAGTTCTGCAACTGATTTATTGCACTTAACACTTGTTTCAGTGCTCATAAAATAAAAAATATGGGCTTGTTAAAAAAAAGTTTAAGGTTGTTATCTCTGTCAATATTAATAACGCTACTGCATATATTAGTGGTTTCTCTTTTGCCATATCCGTTAAATCATATTAATATAGCAGTTTTATTAATGCTTTTAATTTTTATAATTATAACAAAAGAAAGTTGTATTTGGCTTGGTGTTTTGGTTGGGTTATTTTTAGAAATATTTGCGTCTGTTCCTTATGGAGTAAATCTTATCTCACTTGTGCTTAGCTTGGTTTTTACAAACTGGTTGTCTTTAAATATATTTACTCATCGTTCAATGTATATGGTATTTGTGACAGGTGTTATAGGTACTTTTATATATCGTTTAGTTTTTTCGATGTTAATATTTTTTATTAGCGTGTTGAATCAAACAGATTTTTATTTGTTTAAAGGATCTATGATGCTAGATATGGGTGTAGAGATATTGATTACAGGTTTTACTCTTTTTATACTTTATGTAGTTTTGATAAAAATATTAAAATACCTACGTTCAGATTATCTCTCAGAAAGTGGGTCAATTAAATTATGAAGAATATTTTCTTTGAAAGTTTAAGTGAAAATAATGATAGTTTGAATGGTAAATTCAAGCATGTTTGGGTTGAAGACTCAATAAGTATAAATAGCAAGAAAGATGAATATAAAAAATTAGGTACATCTCATACGAATAGATATGTTAATCTTAATTTGGATAAAAAGAAAATAGTATTTATTTCCTTTGCATTATTGCTTGGGTTGTCTATAATATTTAGCAAAGTATTCTATACTCAGATAGTTAAAGGAAATGAATATTATAGCTTGGCAGAAGGAAACAGAATAAGACTTCGTCCGATTCAAGCAGAAAGAGGGATTATTTATGACCGTAATGGTAAGGAATTGGTTCAAAATGTGCCAAGCTTTTCTTTGTTGATTTCTCCTCGTGATTTGCCGAAAGATCAAACAGAAAAGTGGGAAGTTTTACAAAAAATAGGTGAGATAAGTGAAAAAACTTCAGAAGAACTTAGTGATTTAATTAAAAAATATGGAAATTATTATTATGAAACTTTAATGGTTCAAGAAGATCTTGATTATGATTCTGCCATAAAAATACATACTCAAAATTCAAATCTTCCAGGAGTGATGATACAAAGCAATACTAAAAGAAAATATATTTATACAGAAAATCAGAATAATAAAAATGTAACATCAATGTCACATGTTATTGGCTATCTAGGCAAGCTTACACCAGATGAATTAGAAAAGTTAAAAGAAGAAAAATATGAACCGAGTGATAGCATAGGTAAAGTAGGTATAGAAAAACAATACGAAAAAGATTTAAGAGGTAGTTACGGGCAAAAAAAGATTGAGGTAGATGCGCTTGGCAAGGAGCAAAGTGTGTTAGCAGAAGAACCGCCAATGCCTGGAAAAAATTTAACTTTAACTATAGATATAGATATACAAAATAAGTTAGAAGAAATTTTGCAAAATCAATTAAAAAAAATAGGTAAAAAAAGAGCTGCTGCTCTTGTAATTAATCCACAAAATGGAGAAGTGATAGCAATGGTTAATGTTCCCTCATATAATAATAATGATTTTTCTGGTGGAATTAGCAATGTAGATTATGAAAAATATACAAAAAATAAAAATAATCCATTATTCAACAGAGTTATAGGGGGGACATATCCATCGGGATCAACCATTAAACCTGTGGTAGCGATAGCGGCTTTAGCAGAAGGTATAATTACTCCTAATACATCTTTTTTAAGTAATGGAGGGTTGCAAATTAACAAATGGTTTTTTCCAGATTGGAAAGCCGGTGGGCATGGTTATACAAATGTAAGAAAAGCTATTGCCTGGTCTGTCAATACTTTTTTCTATTATATTGGTGGTGGTTATAAAGAATTTGAAGGATTAGGTTTAGAAAAAATAGTAAAGTATTTTTATGATTTTAACCTTGGTAAAAAAACAGAAATTGATTTACCTGGTGAAGGAACTGGTTTTTTACCAAGTCGTGAATGGAAGAAAAAAATTAAAAATGAAAGTTGGTATGTTGGAGATACGTATAATATATCAATTGGACAAGGAGATGTATTGGTTAGCCCTCTGCAGATTGGTGTTTTGACTTCAGCTGTCGTAAACAATGGTAAAGTTATTAAACCTCATTTAGTAAAAGAATCTTATGATCCTAATACAAAATTAACAACTACAACACAAACGGTAATTTTAAATGAACCTGAAATAAATAAAAGTTATATTACAATAGCAAAAGAAGGAATGAAGCAATGTGTTACAGATGGTAGTTGTGGAATGCTTCGGTCTTTAAATTTTACAAGTGGTGGTAAAACTGGGACAGCTCAGTGGAGTAGTGTAAAAGAAACGCATGCTTGGTTTACTGCTTTTGCTCCCTATAATACTCCTCAAGTTACAGTTGTTGTTTTAATAGAAGAAGGTGGAGGAGGAGCAACGGTTTGTATGCCACCAGCCTATGAGTTTTTAAAATGGTGGGGAGAAAATTATTTAAAGTAAGGTTATCCACACTAAAACTATTAAATAACCAAAACTTGTTATATTATATCTAAGTTATTAAAATAAAAAAATATGAATGATAAAGTACAATATTTAACTATTAAAAGTTTAGAAAAATTAAAAAAAGAATTAATAAATGTTAAAGATGTTCAGATTCCAGAAATTGCTAAAAGAATTGATGAAGCAAAACAGTTAGGTGATTTGTCAGAAAACGCAGAATATCATCAAGCAAAAGATGATATGGCTTGGGCTCAAGGAAGACTTGTTGAAATAGAGCATATTATTGATAACGCAGAAATTATAGAAGAGGGTGGTGGAAGTAAAAATGAAGTAAGTCTTGGGTCTAATGTTGTAGTTAAAGTAAATGGCAATGAAAGGGAATTTCAAATTGTGGGGCAGCAAGAATCTGACCCACTAAGTGGAAAAATTTCAAATGAATCTCCTATTGGAAAATCTCTTTTAGGTGCAAAATTAAAAGAAGAAGTAAAGGTTGAAACGCCTGCTGGAGAACAGATTTATAAAATAGTAGAAATTAAGTAGCAATGTTAATTTTAAAGGAGGAAGAAGATAATGAATAGTTATGGAGTAGAAGGGCCTTCACAATGTGGTAAGAGAATTTTTTTTCGGAAGTTTGAGGAAAGATTTTTTTGTAAATTGTTTTTGTTGTTTTCGTTGTTGTTTATTTTATTAGTGGTTTGTGGTTTGCCAAGGTTGGTAGACTATGCTAGAGAAGAAAAAGCACAAGTTGTTATAATAACCAAAATAACAAAAAGAATACATTGCGATGAGTAAAAATGAGGGATTTTATTTCTGTAAAACCTGTCCACGACTTATGTTGTGAGGCAGGTGTATTTTTTTGACTATAACCTCAAAATAAGCTATAATTTCTTATATAATTTAAACAAAAAGTACATATGGAAGATAAAAAAATAGATGAAACAAAAGAAGAATTTATTCGTTTGGAGCATTTAAAAAAAATAGAGGAAGCTGGTATTAATCCATTTCCAGCAAAAAGTAATAGAATTAATGGTCTTTCAGAAGCTCTAGAAATGAATGAGGAAGAAAAAGTACAAACGACAGGCCGTCTTATGTCTAAAAGAGAAATGGGTAGAATATGTTTTTGCCATTTAAAAGATGGAAGCGATACAATGCAATTAGTTTTTTCGGAAAAAGAATTAGGAAAAGAAAAATTTAAATTTTTTATTAAAAATTTTGATATTGCAGATTTTATAGAAGTTGAGGGAGTTATTTTTACAACTCACAAAGGTGAACTTTCTATTTTAATTAAAGAATATAGAATTTTAACAAAAGCATTGTTGCCGTTACCAGACAAATACCACGGTCTTCAAGATGAAGAAATGAAATTACGTAAACGTTATTTGGATATTTTGGTTAATGAAGATGTTAAAGAAATGTTTATAAGAAGATCAAAATTTTGGAAAGCAACTCGCGACTTTTTAGCAGAAAAAGGTTTTATGGAAGTTGAAACACCCGTACTCGAAGCTAGTGCCGGTGGAGCCGATGCAGCTCCTTTTGTGACTCATCACAATGCTCTTGATATGGATGTATATCTTCGAATTTCCATGGGTGAATTATGGCAAAAAAGATTGATGGTTGCAGGGTTTGAAAAAACTTTTGAAATAGGTAGACAATTCCGAAATGAAGGAATGGATAAAGAACATTTACAGGATTATTCTCAAATGGAATTTTATTGGAGTTATGCTGATTACGAAATGGGTATGGAACTTGTTGAAGAAATGTATAAATATATTGCAGAAGAAACTTTTGGAACATTAAAATTTGATATTGGTGAATTTAAAGATATAGATCTTGATGAAAAATGGGAAAGGATCGATTATGTTAGTGTTATTAAAGAAAAACTTGGTATTAATGTTCTTAAATCAACAGACGAAGAATTGAGTGCAAAATTAAAAGAATTAGGTGTTAAATATGATAAAGCAGAAACAACAGGGAGGTTAATTGATACTCTTTGGAAACAATGTCGCAAAAGCATCAAAGGACCGGCATTTTTAATAAATATTCCAGTTTGTGTTTCTCCGCTTGCAAAAAGAATGGAAAGTAATTCTGATTTAACAGAGCGTTTTCAACCGATAATTGCTGGTTCAGAATTGGGTAATGGGTACTCAGAATTAAATGATCCATTAGATCAAGAAAAGCGTTTTGAAGAACAGTCAAAAATGAGGGAGGCAGGGGATAACGAAGCTCAAATGCATGATCATGATTTCGTAGAAGCTTTAAAACATGGAATGCCACCAACTTGTGGTTTTGGGTTTTCAGAAAGACTTTTTTCATTTTTAGAAAATAAATCAATTAGAACTTGTCAGATTTTTCCGTTAATGAAGCCAGAAAAGTTAGAAGATGATAAAGATAAAAAATAATAATTTTGGATTAAAATAAATTTATGTTAGGTCCCGAAGGCTTTAGTCAAGAACATTTAGGTTTTAAAAGAAAAGCAGATAAAAAAACTGTAGGTATTATTGATAGTTTGCCAGAATCTTTACAGCCGAATGAAGTTCTTAGGAATAGATTGTTATTACTTAATATGCGTGCGATGAGTGAAGGTGGTATTAGTGGTGAAAATAAAAGAAATGAAATAAATTTAGAAAATATTAAAGAAAATAGAGAAACTCACCTTGATCATACTAATAAAATAACTTTGGCAATCGATAGATTTTCTAATTTTTTTCCAGAATTAGAAAAAATAAAACAGGAATTAAAAACTTCTGCTTTATACCATGATATTGGTAAAACAGGAGATACAAAAGATCCAAAAGTACAATATTGTATTATGCGTTTGTTTAGTTTGTATGAAGGAAACAAAGAATGTAGAATATCTAAAATGACAATTGAAGAAGCGCTTGAGATTCATGATCGGGAAGAAAAAGATTCTATATTAAAATTAATAGATAAAATAGGGTGGAAAGGAGATGATTTAATGAGTAAAGTATATCAATCACACGTTACAAGTAGTATTAATATTTTAACTAGTAATAATGTTAATCCCGAGGTAATTTATATGGCGGGAAGTCATCATAAAATAGCAAGTAATTATGACTACACAGGATTACCAAAGCTAAAAGAACTTCCAGAAGAAAAACACGAATCACTTGAAATTGGCAGAATTATTTTAGAATTAATCGATTTCTTTGAAGCTGCTAAGTATCGTCAGAAAAAAATGCCAACTGATGAGAATATTATATTAATGTTACGAGAAAAATATGAAAAAGATTCTAAAATAAAAGTAGTATTAGATAAAATAGAAGAAAATATTGAAGTTATTGTTAAGATTTTTGAAGACTATGATAAATAAAAAAGTAATGGTTTTTGGCACATTTGATATAATACATCCAGGTCATCTTCATATGTTTAAAGAAGCAAAAGAGTATGGCGATTTTTTAATAATTATAATAGCTAGGGACAAAACAGTCTGTGATGTTAAAACTAAAAAACCATTAAATAATGAAAAAGTAAGATTAAAAAATATTCAGAAACTTAATATTGGTAATGAGGTTTGCTTAGGCTGTGTTGGAGACAAATATCAATCAGTAAGAGAACAAAATCCAGATGTAATTGCTCTTGGATACGATCAGAAAGTATTTGTGGATAATTTATCTGATGCAATACCTTCGACAACTCAAATAGTTAGATTACAACCGTTTATGCCAGAAGTTTATAAAAGTTCTATATTAAAACAAAATGAATAAAATTTTAATAGCTACAACGAATAAAGGAAAATTTGCAGAAATTGTAAAAGAATTTAGTGATTTAGATTTAGAATTTTTAAGTTTAAAAGATGTTGGGTTGGATAAAATTGATCTTGAAGAGCCTTATAATAATTTGTGGGAAAATGCATTACATAAAGCTAGGTATTTTGCTAAAAAAAGTAAGTTTCCAACCATCGCTGAAGACAGTGGTTTTTTCGTGAAGTTCTTAAAGGGAGAACCTGGTGTTTATTCAAAAAGATATGGAAGTACTGCGACTGCAAGGTGTTCAAAAATTTTAAAAAAAATGGAAGGAGTACCTGAGAAAAAAAGGCAGGCATATTTTATGACTCAAGCCTGTATTTATAATCCAAAGATAAATAATTTTACAATTTTTACAGGAAAAGTAAATGGGTTGGTAGCTCAAAAGAAAGTATCTAGGCCAAGAGCTGGAATGGATTATGATGCTGTTTTTTACTATCCACCTTATAAAAAAACATTTTCTGAAGTTAGTTTAGAAAAGAAAAACGAAGTTTCTCACAGAGGGCAAGTGGTGGCTGAAATTAAAAGATTTTTAATGAAACAATATGGTTTTAAGCAGCTTTTGGTGGTTGGTGGAATTATAGTAAAAGATAGAAAAATGTTGTTGCAAAAGAGAAGAGATAATAGAAAAGACTTTGATGGAAAATGGGAATTTGTTGGTGGAGGGGTGGATAATGGCGAAAGTGTTTCTGAGGCTCTTAAAAGAGAGGTAAAAGAAGAGTCAGGATACAACGTTGAGCCAGTAGAGCAATTACCAGAGATTGTTACAAAAACTGAATATAAGTTTGAATATCAAGTTTTTTTATTACTTTATATTTGTAAAATAAAATCAGGAAGGTTGATTAAATCGAGTATAGAAGCGTCAGACCATGGTTGGTTTACCGTTGAAGAGGCTTTAAAATTAAAATCTTTACCAGCTAATAATAGTGTTATAAGAAAAAATATTGATATATTAAAAAAATATGTAGATTAAATTTAAAAGTTTAAAAATATGTTAGATATAAAATACATTCGTGAAAACGTGGAGGAAGTTAAACAAAATATTAAAAATCGTGGTGTTAAAGTTGATATTGATGAACTTTTGTTTTTAGATAAAAAAAGAAGAGAAGGGTTACAAGAAGTTGAAAGTTATAGGAGTACTCGAAAACAATCTTCAAAAGGAGGGAAGCCAACCGAAGAAGAAATTACAAAAATGCGTGAGGTGGGGGATAAAATAAAAGAATTAGAAAAAGAACAAGACGAATTAGAGAAAAATTATAAAAGTTTATTACTTCAAATTCCAAATAAAACTCACAAAAGCTCTCCTGTTGGGGGAGAAGGAGATTTTAAAGTTTTGGAAACAAGAGGGAAAGTAAAAGAATTTGATTTTAAACCAAAAACACATTTTGAATTAATGGAAAATTTAGATTTAATTGATTTTGAAAGAGGTGCTAAAGTAGCTGGTTCTAAATTTTATTTTTCTAAAAATGAATTGGTTAGAATTAACTTTGCTTTGATTAGCTATGGGATAGATATTGCAAGTAAACATGGGTTCGAGCTTGTGGAGACACCTGACATTGCTAAGAATGATATTTTAGAAGGTGTTGGTTTTAATCCACGTGGCGAAGAAACTCAAATTTATTCAATAGAAAATACTGATTTAAGTTTAATTGGGACGGCAGAAATTACTATGGGTGGGTATCACTCAGGTGAAGTTTTAGATTTAGAAGATGGTCCTAAAAAATATTTAGCAGTTTCTCATTGTTTTAGAACAGAAGCGGGTGCATATGGTAAAGCCTCAAAAGGCTTGTACCGTGTTCATCAATTTACAAAATTAGAGATGTTTATATGTTGCAAACCGGAAGAGTCAGAAAAACTTCACAAAGAAATTTTGGAAATTGAAAAAGAAATTTGTGATGGGCTTGAAATTCCGTATCAAGTAATTGATATTGCGACTGGAGATTTGGGTGGTCCAGCTTATCGCAAATTTGATATTGAAGCCAATATGACAATGTTAGGTGACGACAAAAAACAAAGTAATTACGGAGAAATAACTTCTACATCAAATTGTACCGATTATCAATCAAGATGTTTAAATATAAAATATAAAAATAGTGATGGTACAAATGAATTTGTACACACTTTAAATGGTACAGCAGTGGTTTTAAGCCGTTTTCCGATAGCCTTAATAGAAAATCACCAACAAAAAGATGGGAGTATTAAAATTCCTAAGAAATTAAGGAAATATTGTGGATTTAAAGAAATAAAAGTTAAAAAATAGTGTACATTTTAGTGTACATTAAAATATACACTATTAAATTTTAATTTTAAAATTATGAGTAGGAGGAAAATAGAGGATAGAAATATACGAAAAATTACTAAAAGAGGGGAGTATGGTGCTGGAATAACAGTTCCTATTGAATTTTTACGTAAATTAAAGTGGAAAACTAAGCAAAAAGTAGTAGTGGAATTAAAGGGAAAGAGTTTAATTATTAAGGATTGGAAAAAATAAATTTTATTTTACTTTTGTATGTGCAAAAGTAATAAAAAATACCAGGTTCTTGTTTTTTAGAGAATTTATATATTTATTTCATTTTAATTTTATAATCGTTTTACCAGAATGAAATTAGTTTTACGTAACGTTCAATTTTGTTTCTAAATTAAATTAAAAAATTCTAACGTTTGGTTTCGTGATTGATGTCGCATTTTTATTTTGAGCGCATGTGAAAATTTTTTTAATAATACTACTTCACTGTTAGAAATGTAATCTTATATTTTTAATAGGGTGGTGGTAGAAAGGACAATGGAGATGTTCCAAACAAATACATTAGTAATTTGGGGAGTTATATTTTTGGTAGGAACAGTAGTATCATGGCGTTTCTTTAGAAGTTGGTAGGTAGTCTTTTATGCCATTAAAGAGGTATTTATCATCACCCGTACCTCTTTTCTTATGTTTTGAATTATTTATTATTAGTATTAATTTAAAGGAACTTAAGGGCTATGAAAAATTGACCTATGAAAAAGAAATTAGCCGTCTTTGATATAGATGGAACAATATTTAGATCGAGTCTTGTCGTAGAACTTGTAGATGCTCTAATTCAAGAGGGTATTTTTAAAGAGTCTGTCGGAAAAATCTATGCTAAAAGTTATAAGAGGTGGCTTGAAAGAGAAGATACGTATGACGAATATATCGCTGATGTGGTAAAAGCATATCTAAAAAATATTAAAGGAGTTGAATACAAATTGTATTCACGAGTTGCAAGTAAAGTAATTGTATTTCACAAAAATAGAGTGTATAAATACACAAGGGAGTTAACAAAAGAATTAAAGGAAAAAGGATATTTTTTACTTGCTATTTCTCATTCACCAAATGAACCAGTACAAAAGTTTGCTAGTGAACTTGGGTTTGATGAAATATATGGGAGAATATTTGAAGTGGGGGAGGATGGCAGATTAACTGGTAAAATGATGTATCGAGATTTTATAGATAACAAAGGTGAGGTTATAAAACATGTAATTAAAAAACATAATTTAACACTCAAAAATTCAATTGGAGTGGGGGATACAGAGCAAGATATTTCAGTTTTTAAATTTGTGGAAAAACCAATTTGTTTTAATCCTAATGCAAAACTATTTAAATACGCAAAACAAAAAAAATGGCGAATAGTAGTAGAAAGAAAAGATGTAATATATAAAATATAATATGTTAACTTGGGTAGAAATAAGTAAGTAGGTTGTTATATTTATGCGTTATATAAAACATCAAAATGTAGTTGGACGTTATAAATCTTTTCAGAAAAAAAGGTTTTTTAGGCTTTTTAAAAATAAAAAACACACTTTGCGTCAGAGTGAATTTAAAAAGTATAAAAACCCTTTTAAAAGAAAAAAGAAAAATTACAGACACACCGTCTCTGTTTATTTTTTAGTTGTAGTTGTAGTCGTTTGGATAGGTCTTTTGCTATTTTTACCAAATTTTAGAATTAAAAGTTTGGAATTTACAGGTTTAAAGATCATAAAGTATGAAGAAATTGAAAATGAAATAAAAGATAATTTTTTGAAGGAGGGTAGTTTTATGCCAAAAAATAATTTTTTCTTAGTAAGGTCTAAAAAAATAGTAAAATTTTTAGATGATAAATTTTCGTTGCGTAGTGTTGAAGTTAAAAAGAAATTTCCAAATGTAATTCAAGTTAATTTAGTAGAAAAATTATCTGCTATTGTTTATGATAATGAAAAAAAATACGTTTTACTTGGCATAACTGGGGAAATAATAAAAGATATTAAACCAGTAAATGAAAATGAGTTTGTGCTTAAAGATTTTAAACCATTTGCAGTGTCTACATCAACTACTAGTACAGAAGAAATAACTACAACAACCGTTGAAAATGAAGAGTTAGAAAGAGTGCATATACCAAATAAGAAATTTTTGGAAGATTTTTCTGAGTATCCTATTTTATATGATAAAAGAAAAATAAAAATAGAAGAGAAAAATATTGTTTTAGAAAAAAAATTTATTGAAAATATAATTGAATTTTATGAAGGCGTAAAAGAAAGCAGGGGAGTTGATGTTTTATATATGGAAATGGAGCATCCTTTGGCTGGAATTAGAGTTGCAACAAGTAAAGATATTGTTATATTGTTTCAACCTAATAATAATATAACAAAACAATTAAATAATTTAGAAATAATTTTAAGTAGTAATAATCCAAAAGAATATATTGATTTAAGGTATGAAGAGAGAGTGTACTGGAAATAAAATTGTTGAGTTTGATTGTGGATAAGTAGGGTGGTAGTAAGAGACTATTTGTATTACAATATACTTAACGTCGTATAACAGAGGATAATCGACGTATTTAATGATTGAGCAAGCCTTAGAACTATGAAAAAGTCTAACACACCTATAATTAAGCATATAAATGATTTTTTAGAGTATTGTGAGATAGAAAAAGGTTTAAGTCCTGTATCAACTCATAATTATCATAATTTTCTTAAAAAATTTATTTCATGGACAAAAGATGTTGGTTTAGAAGGTATAAAACCTCATGAATTTGATGCAGATTTACTATGGAAATATAGAGTCTATTTAAGTCGTAAAAAGGACTATAGGGGTAATTTTATTAAAAAAACTACTCAAAGTTACTATCTACGGGCTCTTCGTGGTTTGTTTAATTATTTTGCTACACGTGATATAACTGCATTACCATCAGATAAAATAACTTTACCAAAATTAACAGACAAAGATAAAGAAATAAAATTTTTAAAATTTGAACAAGTTAAGAAGTTATTAGCAATACCAGATTTAACAACAAAATCTGGGCTTCGTGATAGGGCTATTTTAGAGCTCCTCTTCTCTACTGGTATGCGTGTTTCAGAGTTAACGTCGCTTAACCTGAATCAGCTTAATGTTTCAAGTTTGCTTAAAGATAAATTTACAGATCAAGAATTAAATATCTATGGTAAAGGTGGTTCTGCTAGGACTGTATTCTTCTCAAAACGTGCGTTAGAGTGGCTTTCTAAGTATTTGAAGACTAGAGATGATATGCTTACTCCCCTGTTTATTAATTATCATCGTTCCGCAGAACTTGATAACGATCATAGATTGTCTGTGCGTTCTGTTGAAAGATTTGTTAAAAAATATACTGTAATGGCTGGACTCCCTGTTGATGCAACCCCCCATACTTTAAGGCATTCTTATGCAACTGATTTATTGGAGCAAGGTGCTGATTTACGCTCTGTACAAGAGCTTTTAGGGCATAAAAATGTTGCCACTACTCAAATTTATACGCATGTTACAAATAAGGGTTTAAAGGATATACATACTAAATTTCACAGTGGAAGGAAATAAAAAAATCGAATTAATTTGGTTTTAATTCGGTTTTTTTTATTTTTTAAATTTTATCTTGCTAACGTAATAAATTCATCTAGTATTTTCTTTAAATCGTATAGGTTTAAAAGTTTTTTTGGTTATTTTTTAATTTTTTTATTTTTCATATATTAATAATCTAGGTAATTCATAGGGTTAACTGGAATTCCATTTTTTCTTATTTCAAAATGTAAATGAGCACCTGTTGTAAAAGGTCCTGCACCTATTGTTCCTGGTGTAGCACCAGAATAGCCTATTATATCTCCTTGATGAACATAATCATCTGCAGAGACTAGTATTTTGCTTAGATGACCATAACCTGATGAGAGTCCACTTGTGTGAACAATTAAAACATAAGCATAACAGCTAGCTGTTGAACAATATTTTGCTCTCGCTACATAACCTGATTTTGTTGCTTTTACAGGAGTGCCTTGGCCTGCTCTAAGGTCAATAGCGTTATGTTCAAAAATATTTCTATAAGGATATGTAGAATCATGAAATTTAGCAGTGATATATTTACTTGGTACTGGCCATAAAAAAGTTGCAGAATCATCTACATCTAATTCGCTTCCTTCGGATTCTAAGCGTTTTCTTATTTGATTTTCGTAACTTCTTATTTCACTTTCAATTTCTTGGTATTGAGCGCGTAAATTTTTAAGTAAAGTTTGGTATTTAAGTTCTGACGATTGGGTTTGGCCAAGTATTACTGTTTTATAGTTTGTTTGTTCTTTTAAATCTAACTTTTTATTTTGTAAGTCTGATTTTAGTTTCTCAAAGCTTAATTTTCTTTCTTCAACCTCTGCTTTTTTAGTATCTAATTCTTCTTTTGCAGTACGTAAAGTTTTAACACTACGTCCAAGGTCTGTATAGATATCTTCTAGATGCTTAACTTGATTATAGAATTCAGCAAAATCATCATTTGTTAATAATATTTCTAAATAATTTTTTTGATCTTGGATGTGTAGATTTTGTATTATCTGAGAAATAATATTTTTTTGTTTTTCCATTGAATTGTTTTTGTCGTCAATGGATAATTGAAGAGCACTTATTTCGAGTTCAGATTTATTTATTTTTGTTTCGGTTAATTCTACATCTATTTCTATTTGTGCAAGCCTGTTATCGAGTATCGTCATTTGATTTTTAAGAGATACTGCTTCTGTGCGTTTTGATTTGATACTTTTTTCATATCCCGAAATAGCGTCTTCCATTTCTTTTATTTTTTGTTTACGCTGTGAAATTTGTTTATTTAAATTTTCTATTTCTTGTGTATTACCACCGGTTTCTGCAAATACAAAATTACCTACTACAAGGCAAATTAAAATTGATAATGAAATTGTTAATAATAATTTTATTTTCATGTATTTTTATTTGTAATATTAAATTTATTATATCATCTAGTGAGTTATAAGCGCAAGCTTGCTTGCAGTTATGGCGAGCGATGGTGATACAAGCTTGCTTATATCATAAAAATTATAATTAAAAAAGAAGATATACGAATCTTCTTTTTTAATTTTTGATATTTTAACAAGCTTTTCCTATTCTTTTTAGTACTTCATTTTTACCCAAAACTCCAACTATTTCAAATGGTCCTGGAGAGTTTTTTTGTCCGGATAGCGCAACGCGCATTGGGTATAGAACGTCTCCATTTCCATAGCCTTTTTCTTTAATCCATGGAACTAAAATTTCTTGTAATTTTTCTGCGTTAAAGTCATCTTCATTTAAAGTTTCTAAAAAGTCTTTTAATTCGCTTAAAACTTTTTTAGCTGTTTTTAGGTCTGATTTTTTCCAGATAAGAATGTCTTTTTCGTAGGTAGGTAATTTAAAAATAAATTTTAATACCTTTGGTAACTCGTTTAAGGTTGTAATTCTATTTTTTTCTAAATTAAATAATTTTTCGAGCCATCCAGTATTATCTATATCTAAATTATTATTTTTAAACCACACTTCATCTTTTATCCATGGCAAACAAGTGTTAACGAGTTCTTTTCCGTTTAATACTTTTAAATATTCTTTATTATACCAATCTAATTTTTCTAGGTTAAATACGGCCCCAGCCTTGCCTATTTTTTCAAATGTAAATTCTTTTTTTAATTTTTCTATGGTGTACATCTCACTTTCGTCCCCTGGATTCCAACCTAAAAATGCAACAAAATTAATTAAAGCATCTTTTAAATATCCTTTGTTTTTGTAGTCTCGAACTGCAACGTCTCCCTGTCTTTTGGATAGTTTTGATTTGTCGCTATTTAAAAGAAGTGGTAAATGTGCAAATTTTGGTATTTCCCACCCAAAAGCATTGTAAAGTACAATATGTTTTGGAGTTGAAGAAATCCATTCTTCACCACGTACAACATGGGTAATACCCATTAAGTGATCGTCAACAACTACTGCAAAATGATATGTTGGGTATCCGTCTGATTTAATTAAAACTTGATCATCGATTGTTTTATTATTAAATTTTACTTTTCCTCTAATCATATCTTTAAAAACAGTGACACCATCAGGTATTTTTAAACGAATTGTATATTTTTCTCCATTTTTGATACGTTTTTTTGCTTCTTCTAGGTTTAAATTTAAACAATTTCTATCATATTTTGTTTGTACTTTATTTTTTATACATTCTTGTCTGACATTATCTAATCTTTCTTTATCACAAAAACAATAATAAGCGTCTCCATTTGATAAAAGTTTTTGAATATATTTTTGATAAATTTCTAAACGTTCTGATTGAATATAAGGTCCATTGCTCCCCTCTTGAACAACTTGAGGTTCGGCTGGTGTAGAAATGTCATCAAGTACTACACCTTCGTCTGGGATAATATTTGCCCAACTAAGAGATTTTAAAATATTAGTTGTACCATCTGCTACAAATCTTTCTCTGTCTGTGTCTTCAATTCTAAGCAAAAATTTACCCTCGTTTTGTTTGGCAAGTAAATATGTATAAAGTGCTGTTCGAAGACCTCCTACGTGTAAATACCCTGTTGGGCTTGGTGCAAATCTTGTTTTTAACATATTTAAATTTATTTTATTTTTGATAATGTAATTCCAACTGAAACTCCTAGATTTAGACTTTCAGCGACTCCTTTTCCAGGGATAGTATACACTTCATCTACCATTTTTTTCAACTCAGTGCTTATTCCATGAGATTCGTTTCCGAATACGTATATAGTTTTATCTGTATGTTTTAATTTTTCTATATCTTTTCCTTCCATATCTAGCGTTACTATTTTATAACCTTGTTTTTTAAACACTTCTAAGTCTTGGATAATATTTGTGCTCACATAAACATTTTCTCTAAAAATTGATCCCATTGTTGAACGAACGACTTTTTCATTATGAGGATCAACACAACCCTCAGATAGTAAAATATTTTTAATTCCAAACCAATCACAAGTGCGGATAACGGTGCCTAGATTACCTGGGTCACTTATTCTGTCCAAGGCTACAACAGACTCTTTTGTTCCAAGTAAGTCTTCTAGTTCTACATACTTTTCTTCAATAACTGCGAGTACTCCAGGGAATGTACTTGTACTTTTAATATCTCCAATATCTGAGCGTCCACAATATTCTATTTGAACACTATTTGTATCCGCAAGTTGAATTAGCTTATCCATGGATTTTTCGTCACGCCTGGTTCCTTCTATGATAATTAAAATTACTTTAGCTCCAGAATTTATTGCTTCTTCTACTCCTTTAATTCCTTCTATTAAAAATTCACCTGTTTCTTTGCGATACTTTTTTTGGTGAAGTTTTGTGATATGTTTAATTATTGATTTTTCTAGCATAGTATTATTTATTTTTTATTATTAAATATAAAAATTTGATTGTTGCATTATATATTCTTCCCAATCTTTTTGGTTCTTGAATTAAACGCCAAAACCATTCCATCCAAATTACTCTAACGATTTTTGGTGCTCTTTTTATTTTTCCTGATAAAAAATCAAATGTACCCCCTACTCCCATTGCAATTTTTATACTTGGTAATTTAGATAAATTTTCACTAATCCATTTTTCTTGTTTTGAAAAAGAAAAAGCTACAAATAAAATATCTGGTTTTTTCTGATTAATAATTTGTAAAGTTCCGTTGTTATTTTCTATCTTAATTTGATTGTTATCTTCTGTGATTTTTGGACCGGGATCAAATCCAACAATTTTTAAGTTTTTAAATCTTTTTTTTAGTTCTTTTGCAGTCTTTTTGACTACTTTAGTGCTTCCAGATCCAAGCAAATAGATACTCTTACCTTCCTCCTCTGCGATTTTGCAAATGTCCAGTGCAAAGTCTGAACCATGGATTGTTTTAAGGGGTTCCTCGGTTGTCGCTCGGGATGATAAACGAGAAGCAAGAACAATACCATTACCATCGCAAATATTCAAATCTCCAGAATTTAATACTTGTCTAAAATATTCATCTTTATCTGCTTTTACAAGCATTTCTGGGTTTGGAGTAAAAATCTTGTATTGACTGTTTGAATTCAAAAATTCTCGGACTTTATCTCGAGCTTCTACCAAACTAACTTCACTAATTTTAACTCCTAAAATTTTCATCTAAATTATAGATTTTCGTTTAGATTCTTTGCTCTATCTTCTTGTAGGTCATTATTACCTTTTGATTGTTTACTAAAAATAAAGATATATAAAATTTCTAAAATTCCAAGAGTATTTACAATAAAAATTACAGCAAACCAAGGTTTACTACCATTACGAGCAGAAACCCACAGAGCCCAAGCTTTCCAAATAAATGACCAGATTATTAATATTGGTAAAATAATTAACATGAAGATTGCAAAGTTAACCACATCACCGCCTTGCATTAATTGTTCTGCACCCATATAATTTTATTTAGAGGTTTATTATGTTAATATAATAGCACTTATAAGCTTTTTTTTCAACAAGCAAACCGTGTTGACAAAAAAAGCAATAATGATACAATAGGATTATCACTCTATGCTCGTGAGTGACAACCTGATTATTTTAAACCTTTAATTTTAACTTTATATCTTTCAATTTTTAAATAAAATGTATGATACCTCAAAACTTTACAAATAAGTCTCAAGAGGCCATTCAAAGAGCAGTTATAATTGCCAATAAAAACGGTCAAATGCAAGTTGATCCGCCACATCTCTTTTTCGCACTTCTTGACGGTGAAGAAAATATTGTCAATTCAGTTTTGCAAAAAATAGATGCAAATATTATTGCTATTAAAGCTGACGCTCAGTTTTTGATAGATAAAATGCCAAAACAAAAAAATATCCAAAATACAAATTCAGGACAAATAATGCTTGGACCTTCTATGGTTGGTCTGTTTAATGCCGCTCAAGGTCAAGCCAAACAGATGGGAGATGAATACATAAGTTTAGAACATTTGTTTTTGGCATTTTTAACTGGAAAGAATCCTATTTCTGAATTTTTAAATAAACATAATATAGAAATTGAATCTGTTTTAAAAGTACTTGCTGAAATTCGCGGTACTCAAAAAGTTGACTCCCCCGCTCCAGAAAATAAATATAATACTTTAGAAAAATATACTCAAAATTTAACAGAGCTTGCTCGTCTTGAAAAAATAGATCCAGTTATCGGTCGTGACGATGAAATACGTCGTGTAATGCAAATATTATCTCGCCGAACAAAGAATAATCCAGTTTTAATTGGAGAACCTGGTACTGGTAAAACAGCTGTTATAGAAGGGTTGGCTCAAAGAATTGTAAATAAAGATGTGCCTGATTCTCTACTCGACAAAGAAATAGTTGCTCTTGATATTGGTTCACTTTTAGCTGGAACAAAATTTCGTGGTGAATTTGAAGAACGTTTAAAAGCAATTTTAAAAGAAATAGATGATTCAAGTGGAAAGATAATTTTATTTATTGATGAACTTCATACTATTGTCGGGGCCGGTGGCTCTGATGGGTCGGTGGACGCATCTAATATGTTAAAACCAGCTTTAGCTAGAGGAAAATTACGTGCAATTGGAGCAACTACTTTAAAAGAATATCAAAAGCACATTGAAAAAGATGCTGCTCTTGAACGTCGTTTTCAACCTGTTGTAATACTTGAACCTTCGGAAGATGCAACTATTGCAATTTTACGTGGGATTAAAGATAAATATGAAGTATTTCATGGTATACGTATTGCTGATTCAGCAATTCTTTCTGCTGTTAAGTTGTCGGTTAGATATATTACTGATAGGTTTTTACCAGACAAAGCAATTGATTTAATTGATGAAGCATCCGCTGCTCTTCGTCTTCAGGTAAGTTCTATGCCAGAAGATTTGGACAAAATGAAGCGTAAAATGATTCAATTTGAAATTGAAAAAAGAGCTTTAAAAAAAGAAGAAGACGAAGAATCAAAGGAAAGATTATCAAAAATAGAAAAAGAATTAGCAGAATTAAAAGAGAATTCCGGAGAGCTTGAAGCTAAGTGGAAAAATGAAAAAGATATAATTTCTAATATTCATAAAGATAAAAAAGAAATTGATAAATTAAAAACAGACGCGGATATTGAAGAGCGTAAAGGTGATTTGCAAAAAGTTGCCGAAATTCGTTATAGTAAAATTCCAGGTATTGAAGGAATGGTTTTAAAACAAGAAAAAAAATTAGCAGAACTACAAAAAGAAAAAGGAATATTAAAAGAAGAAATTACTGATGAAGATATTGCTTTGGTAGTTGCTAGATGGACGGGCGTTCCTGTTTCTCGTATGCTTGAAAGTGAAACAAAAAAACTTGTTCGTTTAGAGGATGAACTTGGCCAGCGTGTTGTGGGTCAATCCCAAGCTGTAAAAGCGGTGTCGAATGCAATTAGACGATCTCGTGCAGGGGTTTCTGAGCCAAACCGACCAATTGGTAGCTTTATGTTTCTTGGTCCAACTGGGGTTGGAAAGACAGAACTAGGAAAAGCATTGGCAGAATTTTTATTTGATACAGAAGATGCTTTAATTCGAGTTGATATGTCTGAATATATGGAAAAGCATTCTGTTTCTAAAATAGTTGGATCTCCGCCGGGTTATGTTGGTTATGAAGAATCTGGACAGCTAACAGAAATTGTTAGACGAAAACCATATTCTGTTATTTTATTTGATGAAATAGAAAAAGCACATCCAGATGTATTTAATATTCTTCTTCAAATTTTAGATGATGGTCATATTACTGATTCAAAAGGAAGAAAAATTAATTTTAAAAACACTTTGATTATCATGACGTCAAATATAGGTGGTCAAATGATTCTTGATATGGGTAAAAAGCAAGATTTTGGTTTTGGAAATGGAAAAGAAGCTAGCAAAGCTAAAGCTGTAGAAGATAAAATTAAAGAAACTCTTCATGAATATTTTAAACCAGAATTTTTAAATAGACTTGATGAAATTATTGTATTTCACTCTTTAACATCAAAACAATTAGAGAGTATTGTTGATCTGCAACTTGAAAAAATTATTAAAAGATTAAAAGAACAAAAAATTGTATTGGAAGTTTCTGCTGACGCAAAAAAATATTTAGCAAAAATAGGATATGACCCAGATTATGGTGCACGTCCTTTAAAACGGCTGATTCAGACAGAAATTTTAGATCCTCTTTCTCTTAAAATGATAGAAGGAAAAATAGAGACGAGGAAAATTGTAAAAGTTGGAATAAAAAATAAAAAAATTAGTATAAAATAATATTAAAAACAAAAATCTACTTAAAATAAGTAGATTTTTTGTTGTATTTAGTTTTTATTCTGTAGTTTTACCATCAAATTCTTCATCGTCTGCTTCAGCTTCTTTTTTGGTTGCGTGTACTATTCCATCGCGATGTTCTGGTGGAGAATAAATTGTATAAAGTTTTAATTCATTATCTCCTGCATTAATTACATTGTGATTTATTCCTGCTGTTGCAATAGCTGCATCTCCGTCTTTTACAATATGTTCAACACCGTCTAAAAGAACTTTACCTGTTCCCGCTTCAAAGCGAAAGAATTGGTCGTGGGTTTCGTGTATTTCTGCACCAATTTCCTCTCCGGGTTTAAGTGTCATTAATACTAGTTGGCTGTATTTCGAAGTATACAAAACTTTACGAAAATTAGAATTTTCAAGAGTTTCTTTCTCTATATTTCCTGTGTATCCTTGCATATATTTATATATTAATAATTATGTATAATTTAATGTTATCATAATTTGAAATTTAAGACAATAAATGATAAGATAAAAGTACTTAAATGATTTAAAATTATTAAATATTATGTCAAAAAACTATAAGTTTTTATTATTGTTATTAATTCTTTTTCCGACACTTGTTTCGGCACAAAATGTTTTTAATCCAAATTTTATTATTTCTGACGAAGAGATGCAAGATGACACTACAATGAATAGCTATGAAATTAATAAATTTCTAGACGCTAAAGCAAGCTATCTTTCAAATTATAAAACGAAAGATATAGATGGTAAAACAAAAAAAGCTTCTGAAATTATTTCTAATGCTGCGAAAGTTTATGATATTAATCCAAAATATATTTTGGTAACTTTGCAAAAAGAACAAAGTCTTATTACAACAAAGAGTCCAACTCAAAAACAATTGGATTGGGCTACTGGTTATGCTGTATGTGATTCATGTTCAATGAATGACCCAAAAGTAATGAAATACCAAGGTTTTGCTAAGCAGGTTGATAATTCTGCTGGAATAATTAGATGGTATTATGATAATACTGACCATCCTGTTGTAAAACAAAAAAATGAAACAGTTAAAATTGATAGTAAATCTGTAAAACCAGAGAGTTGGGCTACAGCATTTTTATATACTTATACTCCTCATCTTCATGGTAATGAAAATTTTTGGAGTATTTGGAATGATTGGTTTGCTCAAGGTTATCCAAATGGAACTTTACTTAAAGCGGTGGGTGCTGAAGATTATTGGCTTATTCAAGATGGTAAAAGAAAACGTTTTAAAAACATAACTAGTTTGGTTACTCGTACTGATCCAAAATATGCTGTTATTGTTCCTGACACAGAATTGAAAAATTATCAAATTGGATCAGAAATAACATTGCCAAATTATTCTATTTTAAAAAATGGTTCAAAATATTATTTAATAGATAATTATACTATACGTCAGTTTAAAGATTATAAAGTTGTTCAAAAACTTGGATATAATCCACAAGAAATCGTTGAGGTTACTAGTTCGGATATACAAGGTTATGAAACAGGAACAGTAATTACGGTTGAAAATTCTTCTCCAACCGGTATAATTTTTTATATAACAGACTTAAAAGAATATTTTTTATTGAAAGATAATATTTTAAAACCAATTTTAAGTAGATCTGTGGTAGATGCAAATTACAATGATTTACCTCTTGAAAAGCACAACAAAGGAGTACTTAAGAATTATAACGTAGTATACGAACCTATTAATTTTAAAAATGGTACTTTACTTACGGCCGATGGGTTAACCTATGTAATGGAAGATAGTAAAAAACGTCTAATACCAGATGTAAAAACTTTTCTTGCTATGGGGTATAAAAATGAGAATGTTATTCAAACTACAGTTATAACAACCATGGGTATTCCAAGTGGTGAAAAGGTATTTTTAAGATCATCTTTGGAGAATAATAATATTCATTTATTAAATCGTCAGCAAAAAATTGAAAATCTGTTTAAGACAACTTTACCAGCATATCTGGTAGCTGAGTATCCAAGTGGATTTGTCTTAACTGGTAAAAATGTTACTACTACTCGCCCAATTGCATCATTAACAAAAATTTTAACAGCCTATCAAGCTATAGATTTAAATTTTAATCCAAGTAAATTTACAATCTATAATGCAAAAAAACATTCTGCTTATGGTAATTATTTAAAATTAGTAGATGGAGAAAAAATAAAAAATGAGGACCTGTTTAATTCGATGCTTGTTGGTTCTGTTAATAATACTGCTCGTATGGTTGCAGCTTCCACTGGTTTTACTGAAGAAAATTTTGTAAAAAAATTAAATACCAATTTAGTTGATTGGAGACTTGATGATACAAAAATTGAAGAAGTTACTGGGTTGTCTGAAAAAAATGTATCTACGCCTCTTGATATGCTTGCCATTTTTACAAAAGCTTTAGAAAAAGAAGAAATAAAAAAATCTCTTGGGTTACCAAGGTACGATTTTACAGAACTTTATGATAAGAATGGAATTAGAGAGCATGGTTTTACTCATTCAAACACACTTGCAATTCCAGGTTACGTAAATAAGAATTATGAGATAATAGCTAGTAAAACTGGCTATATTGATGAAAGTGGAGCTCATGTATTGATGCTTATTGAATCAAAAAAAGATAAAAAACAATATGTTGTTTTAACTATGGGAGATAGAAATTGGGCAAAACGTTTTACAGAACCACATAGGCTTGCCACCTGGGTTGTTGATGAAAAGTTTAATTTAGCTAGTAAATAATATAGTATGTTATGTTTTTCTTGTATCACTCCTCACCCCGTAGTTGCAACACCAACGATTGAAAAAAAAATGAGTGAAAAAATTAAAAATACTATTAAATCTTTAAAAGTTTTAGAAGAAGATTTATATATTAGTAAACCGGATATTATTTTATTGTTCTCATCTTCTGAAGATTTGAAAGAAGATGAATTCTTGATTAATGTCTCCCCTACTTTTAAAACAGATTTAAAAGAGTTTGGAGATTTAGTAACTCAAAAAGAATATAAAGGAGATATATCTTTGCCAAATAAAATATATGAGACTTGTTTGCAAAAAGATTTGAAAGTAAAATTATTTACTAAGGAAAAATTAGCTTATAATTTTAGTATCCCACTTGTTTATTTAACAAATCATTTATCTGATGTTAAAATTCTTCCGATAACAACCTCAACTCAAAGTTATAAAAAACATGTTAAGCTGGGAGAAGTTATAAAAGAAATAATTTTAGCAACTAATAAAAGAGTTGCAGTAGTTGTTTCGGGCGATTTATCTCATGCATTAACCAGTGATTCACCAGCCGGTTTTAATAAGTCAGGGGAAAATTTTGACAATAAAATTCAAGAATTGTTAAATCAAAAAAGTTTATCTGGAATGTTACAACTAAATGAAAAAAATATAAATGATGCTAATGAAACTATATTTAGACAACTTCTTGTGATGATGGGTATTATGTTAAATATTAATTATGACTATAAATCGTATTGCTATGAGGCCCCATATGGAGTAGGACATTTAACTGCAAATTTAAAAATATAAATAATATGGATGGTATTCAAGGAATAATTAAAAAACAAACAGTAAAAAAGACAACAGCTAACAAGAAAATTCATTCAGAGATTCATTATTTGGCGGATGAAATTTCCACAGCTTTTGATGAGAAAAAAATGTTTGGAATGTATTTGGGTATTATTAAAAGAATAGGGGTTGACCGTGCTAAACAAATTTTTGCAGAGTTGAAAAAAAGTAATATAAAGTCCCCCGGAAGACTTTTTGTTTGGAAAAGTAAACCAGAAAACAATGTTCCAAAAAAGTTTGATGAAAATAAATTTAAGAATTCATCTACTAAATTAAAAGTTGGATATACAGATTTAAAAAATTTTGAAGATTAAAAAATATGTTATTACCTATTACAATTGAACCAAATGAAGTTTTGCATAAAAAAGGAGACTTGGTTGATATTGAAAAAATAAATATTCCTGGTTTCCAAAAATTTATTGATGATATGATAGAAACTATGTATAAAAAAGATGGCGTTGGTTTGGCTTCCCCGCAAATTGGAGAGAGCCTTCAAATTTGTGTTATTACAAAAGAGTATTCTACTTTTCAAAATGAGGAAGATATGGTTTTGATTAATCCTGTTTGGAAAAAGTTAAGTCGTTGGCAATCTTGGGATGAAGAAGGGTGTTTGTCAGTTCCTGAAACTTATGGAAAAGTAAAAAGATATAAAAAAATAAGAGTCAAAGCTCTGAATCGCCACGGTGAAGACATAGAATTTGAAACAGAAGGTTTTTTTGCAAGAATTATTCAGCATGAAGTAGATCATTTAAATGGTATTTTATTTATTGAAAAAGCAAAAAATATTAGGAAGATAGAAAAAGAAATATGATAAAAATAAATTTTTTTGGAACACATGAATTTGCAAAAACTATTTTAGAGGCTCTTATCAAGGATTCTAATTTTGAAGTTGGAACAGTTTTTACAATGCCAGATAGACCAGTTGGACGAAAACAGGTTTTACAACCAAGTTCTGTTAAATTATTAGCAGAAGAACATGGGTTTAAAATAGAACAACCTACAAGCTTAAAAGAATATGCTATCCCCTCTGCTTCTGTGTCTTTAAATATAGTTTGTGACTATGGAATTATTGTTCCAAAAAATATTTTAGATAATCCTAAATATGGAAGTATAAATATTCACCCATCACTTTTACCACTCTATCGTGGGGCAACTCCTTTGCAAAGTGCTCTGGTTAATGGTGAGAAAAAAACTGGTATAACAATAATGTTAATGGACGAAAAAATGGATCACGGTCCAATTTTAGCCCAAAAAGAGTATAAAATTGATGTAGATGATACATATTTGGAGTTACGCAATAAACTTGCTTTAGAAGCCCAAAATTTAACGATTTTGACATGTTTAGACTGGGTAAATGGTAAAATAAAGCCTACAACCCAAGATGATAGCGAAGCTACATTTTGCAAAGAATTTAATCGCGTTGATGGAAAAATTGATTGGAATAAAAATGCGGAAGATTTATATAATCAGTATCGTGGAATGACTCCATGGCCAGGAGTTTTTACTTTTTTAAATGGTAAAAGATTAAAATTGATTAAACTATCATTACCTAAAAAGATCTTGAATCAAGTTCAGAGCCTGCCCTCAACTCGATTGGGGGATGACAAAGTAGGTCAGATTAAAATTAAAGAACAAAAAGTGTTTGTTTATTGTGGTGATGTAAAATTAATTGAGATTTTAGAATTACAATTAGAGGGTAAAAAACCATTAGATGCAAAAACTTTTTTAAATGGAAATAAAGATTTTAAAAATGAAACTTTGGGCTAATAAAATTTATTTGTTTTTAGGAATATATTTTTTAATTAAAGTATTTTCTTTTTATTTTTCTCCAGACACTCCTCTCTACTCTGCTAATCCTATTAACACTATTATTTCTAGTTTAATTTTAATAGTAACTTGTTATTTATTAATTAAAAAAAAACAATTAGGCTGGCTTGTTGTTATGGGGGAAATAATTTTAGGTGGAAGTGGAGGGTATTTTGCAATTGCAGGAATTTCGCTTAGAACTTTACTTTTAATTTCGTCAATTGGAATTTACATTTTGCAAAATTTAAGATTGAAAGAAATAAAATTTTTTAATTCTTCAAAGCTTGTAATTTTTGTTCTTTTATTTTGGGTAAGTATCTCTGCTTTTATAGGCTTAAAAAATGGACATGCACTTTCTAATGTTTATTCTGACTTTGTCCCATATTTATACTTGCTTTACTTTTTCCCTTTTCGAAACTTATTAAAAAGTGAAAAATTTAAATCAATTGCCTTGCAAATGCTCATTGCGAGTATTGTTGGTAATGCTATTTTTATTTTATTTACTTTTTTTGGTTTTAGCTTTGAAATATTTGCTTTACAAGATAATTTTTATCATTGGTATCGAGATGTTGCAATTGGGAAAATAACAGACTTTGGAACTGGTTTTTTTAGAATAACATTAGATGAACATTTGTTGTTAATACCGTTAGCATTATTATTTGTATATAAAATAATTAATAAAAAAAATTTACTCTCTTTTTCTCATTCTATACTTCTTATTCTTTACTCCCTAACTTTAATTGTTCTTTCAATTAATATTACTAGAATTTACATGGTTGCACTCGGTGCTGGGTATTTGTTCTTATTTACTAAAAAATACTGGAAAAGATGGATTAAATATGGAGTTTTGACTGCTATAATATTTTTAGTATCTTTTTCTAGTTTAAATTTAATAACAACCAAAGGTCAATCTTTTGGTTTGGAACTGTTAGGGCTTCGTATAGGTAGTCTGGTTACGCCGAATATCGAAAATAGTTCACTGTCTCGAATCTTGCTTCTACCAGAAATTTGGGAAAAAATTAAAGAAAATCCTATCTTGGGTTCTGGTTTGGGAGATTCTATTACTATATTTTCTCCTGTGTTTGATAGAGAAATAACTTCATGGAGTTTTGATTGGGGCTATTTAGAGATTTTTGCCGAGATGGGGGTGATTGGACTTTTAATCTATATAGTTACAATATTTTATTTATTTTTAGCGATTAAAAGAAACGTGTATTTTTCAAAATATTATTCTAACATAGAATATAAAAATATTAATTATTTGTTTGTTCCATTTTTATCTTTACTCGTAATTAATGTCACATCCCCTGCTTTATTTCATTCTCTGGGTGTGATATTTATTATGGTTGTGTTTGCAAATTTAAAAAATCCAAAATTTTATAGTAATAGTGCTGGTGGTATAGTTATTAATCCAGAAAATAAAGTTGCAATTGTTTCAAATTTTGATGGTAGTTTTTGGACTTTACCAAAAGGAACGATAGAAAAAAATGAATCAATAAAAGAAACAGCATTGAGAGAAATTTACGAAGAAACAGGAATTGAAAATCTTAAAATATTAGATAATTTTAGTAGCTATTATAGAATGGGTCGTTTTAGAGATAAATTGTTTGTTAAAAAAATGTACTTATTTATTTTTCATACAGAAGTTGTTGGAGAGCTTATACCTATTGATGCTCAAAACCCAGAAGCAAAATGGTTTGATATTGAGGAAATTGAAGATGCTTTAAGTAATAAGAAAGATAAACAAATATTTTTAATTAATAAATATAAATTAAACAAATGGAAAAGATAAGAATAAATAAGTATATAGCGTCAAAAGGCTACTGTTCACGTCGAAAGGCTGATGAATTAATTAGTCTTGGAAAAGTTGAGGTTAATGGAGAAATGACTAAAGAATTTGGTATTAAAGTTAATGACGAAGACGTCATTAAAATAGAAGGGCATGTACTTAAAGAAAGTAATCGAAGTAATGGAGAAAAAGTATACATTGCGCTAAACAAGCCTGTTGGTTATATATCTAGTACGTCGTCAAATCAAGGTGAATGTATAACAGACTTAATTCCTAAAAAGCTAGGTAGACTTTTTCCAATTGGACGCCTCGATAAAAATTCAGAAGGGTTAATGATTTTAACTAATGATGGAGAACTTACAAATATTCTAACTCACCCTAAATACAACCATGAAAAAGAGTATGAGGTGGTTGTAGACGTAGAGTTATCAAAAGAACAAATTGAAATGTTAGAGGCAGGTTTTGAAGTCGATGGTCAGTTTATGAAAATAGATAGTATTAAGGTGCTTTATGATTTAGATATGCTCACCTATCAATTTATTTTAACAGAAGGTAAAAAAAGACAAATTCGTGTAATGTTAAGATATCTAGGTGGTGAAGTTGTAAAATTAAAAAGAGTTAGAATTGGCAACTTTAAACTTGGCGATTTATCTATAGGTAAATGGAAAATCGTGGGTAAGGGTAGTATAATATAAATTAAATTTGTAAAATAATAAAATCGATTAACTAGTCGATTTTATTATTTATTTTAAATTTTTACCTTAGATTGTGTTTTTTGTAAATTATTTCCTTTGCTTCTTTATATTTTTTAAGGTTTTTATTTTTAATTGGTAGTTTATAAAAAAACCTTGGTAACCAAGAACTTATACCCACCCTGTCTTTAACAATTTTTTTATATAAAATTTTTGGTATACAGACCCCTGATTTACCTTTGCTAGTTATTGTTAACCACAGATCCCAGTCTTGAAATTTTTTCAAAGATTCATCAAAACCACAAAAGTCTTCTCTTTTAAGTAGACTTGTAACATCTATGTAATTAATTTTTTTTAATTTTTCTGTATTAAAAGATATGCATTTAAATTTTTTAAATCCAAATTTAAATCCACTATAAGCAAAGCTTGAATTTGGATTTTTTGTTAAATTTCTATGCATTACTTCGAGCATTTCTTTTTTAGCCATTGTGTCAGCATCCCAAAAAATAACATAGTCTCCTTTACTTTCTTTAAAGCCACAATTACGTGCTATAGGAGCTCCTTGATTTTCTTGATTTATGATTTTTATAGTAACATCTGTTTTTTTTACTATATCAATAACCTCTTTTGCTACCTTCTTAAAATTATCTGTACTTCCATCATTAATTATGATTATTTCAAGTGGCCTATAAGTTTGAGAAAGTAAAGTTTTAATACTTTTTTTTAAAGTACTTGCATGATTATATACTGGAATAATTATTGAAATTAGTTTTTTCATTTTTTAATTAAGTAATTTATTTATTTGTTTTTCCCATGTAAAAATATTTTTTACTCTAGTTTTTCCTTTTTCCCCCATTTGTTTTGCATAATCAGGTTGAAGTAAAAGTTCGGATATAGCACCTATTACCTGTGTGTCTTCATATGGGTTAACCAAGATGCCTGTAATCATATTATTTACCACTTCTTTAACACCTCCAACTTCACCTGCTACAACTGCTAATTCGCTTGCTCCAGCTTCTAAAAAAACAGTTCCCCATCCCTCTTCTTTATTTTCATCTTTGTGTGTTAAAAGTATAAATAAGTCAGCAAGTTGATAATATTTTGGTAATTCTTTGTAATTCATTTGACCCAAAAATCTTACAACATTTTGTAGATTATTTTTTTGAACCATTTCTACGATTTGTTTTTCCTTAATACCCTCACCAATTATAATCCAAACCAGGTTTGGAACCTTTTTAAGTATTTCTGGAATTACTCGAATCATGTGAGGGTAGCCCTTCCCTTCATCCATTCTTCCAACAGTTAAAATTATTTTTTTACCATTAAGAGCTAGCTTTGATTTTAAATTATTAATTATTTCTGGATCAACTTTTTTTAAAAAGAAATCAGCTGGACATGGGTAAATTATTTTAATTTTTCCTTCTTCAATATCCTCTATTCTTTCTATTAATTTATTCTTTAAAAATTCACTATTAACAATTAGTTTTTCCGCATTTTTAATTATGGGTTTTAGTTTAATTTTCTTTAATTTTTTAGAAGTTGCGTACTCCAAGTCTGTTCCATGAAAAAAAATAGTATAGGGTATTTTGAATATTTTTTTTATTGCATAAGTTATATATCCAACTGGTATTGCATGGTGAATATAAATTTGTTCTATTTTCTCTTTTTTAATAATAAACAAGCTTAAAAAAAATAATTTTACCCATCTTGGCCATAGTAACCAATACATTTTTTTACGGATTATTTTATATTTGCAATCTTTGTCAAATTTTTCAGAGTTTTTTTGTTTTGGAGCAAGTATCGTTATTTTTTCGCTTGGGAGTTGTTTAGCAAAATTATCTATGTATGAAGATATACCGCCAATTTTTGGAGGAAATTCCAAAGTGATTATTAAAGTCTTTTTAAATTTACTATAGTCATTACTCATATTATTTTGCCTTTAGTATTCTTAGTTTAATTAGATTGTTTAAAACCATTTCTTTTGTGTATCCTTTTAATAAATATAGAATTAAAAAATAAGTTATTATTCCGACTGGAATTGCTATTATAAAATTAAATTTGAATTCTGTATAGTAAATTATAAAGCTCATTACAATTGCAGATAATAAAGATTTTATAAAAATTTTAATATTTTCTACGTTTCTTAAATTTATAAATTTGTTTATAAAATAGTATCCAACTATGGTAAAGAATATGTTGCTACACAGAGATGCCCAAGCAGCCCCTATTATTCCAAACTTTGGTATTAAAATTAAATTAAGTATAATGCTTAAAATCCATGCACTGCCAATAATTTTTGTTTGTAATTTTTGTTTATCAATTGCATTTAAAAGTGTTCCGTTTATATATCCTAAAAAAATAAAAACTATAGCAAATCCGAGTATTTGTAGTACTGGTACAGCTGGTAAATATTCTGCTGTATAAATTTTTAGAATTAGAGGTTTCGCAAGTGTATATAAACCAAAAGCCATTGGAATTGAAATAATTATTAGATAACTCCATGCTTTTCTAAAAAGTCGTTCTACTATTTCTTTATTTTTTAAATAAGAATGACTTATGACTGGAAAGATAGAAATAGTAAGAGCTGCAGGAATAAATTTAAAAGCAAAAATTAACTTATATGGAACGCTCCACCAACCTAGTTCCATACTGCTTAAAATTTTAGACATTATAAGTGTATCAGTGTATGAATAAAGACGGCTTATTATTCCTGCAAGTGCAAATGGAATTGAAATACCTAAAAATAATTTTACGATTTGCTTATTCCAAGTAAAGCTATATGTGAAATTGTATTTCTTTTTTAAATATATTAAACAAATCAAAAAATTTATAAAACTAGGAATTGTAAAAGCAATAATGAGACCTATCATGGGCCAACCCATAAGCAGTACTACAGTTCCGATTGCTAGAGTTGTAAGTTGTGATAAGAAGATTGAAGCAGACTCATAAAATAAATTTTTATGGGCTCTAAAAAATGCATAGGCTGTTAGTGTTAAATTATCAAAAAAAACAGTTATGCCTGCAATGTATATTAGTTGTTTTGTGAGCTCCGGGTAGTTTAAGATATTTGCTGTTATAACAATTAAAAAATAAGTAACTAAACCAAGTAATAATTTAACCCAAAAAATAGAATTTAAGTATTTTTTTGCTTTTTTGGGATACTTAGAAACTTCTCTTGTTAATACTGTAGTTAGTCCAAAATCAGCTACCACAGTAAAGATTAAAGCAAAACTAAGAGCTAAAAAGTATTGACTTGTATTTTCAGCACCAAGTAACCTTGCAATTAAAGTAAAATAAACAAAAGAAACAATTTTTTGTAAAATCGAAGCTCCTGTTAACAGAGTTGTATTTTGAGTTATAGAATAAGCCATTTTTGTATTTTAGTTTCTTTATTATATCATTTGGTAGTAGTAAAAACAACAAGAGCCCGTTTATACAAAACGGGCTCCAAATTCTAATCTAGTGTTATCGTTTTCCTTGGTCGGTACATTCTTTTATTTCTGACCTTATTGCTGGTATCAACAATACCAGGACTACCGGTAAGGCACACAAGCACATTGCCTTAAAATAGAACAAACCAATTTTTTTGCAAAACGACATAACTTTGCCCCCCCCTTTTTTGCTAGATATTCGATATATTTTTTATACCACTCTGTTATTTATCGTGCAATACTAAAAGTTAATAACTTTAAAATTCATATTTTTTGTTTTATAACGGTTTGTTATGGTATAATATTTATATAATATATTTAAATATTAAAAAGTATGCAAATACCTCAAGAGCTTAAACAATTTTCAAAGAAAAAAGCATTGGTATTAACAGCTAGCCAACATGAATCCAAATTTTACAAAGCATTTAACGGAGAAATAGAGTTAATTAAAGAATTAAAGATAGAAAAACCTGATTTTTCTGATAAAGAAGTAAGTTCTATTCCTTCTTCAGAAAAAGATATGAAAACTTTGGCACAACAAGATTTTTCAAAAGCTTTTAAAGAGATTTTATGCGAGTTAGAAAAAGAAAATTTTGAAGAAGTTTATCTATTTTGTTCAAAACATATTGTAAATGAAGTAGAAAAATTATTACCACAATATTTAGAAAAAAAATTGCAAAAAGTAGTTAAAGGAAATTTTAATAAACACCACCCTACTGAATTGGTAGAAGAGTTGAATAAATTGAAATAAAAAAGACTAAAAATAGACCATACTTGTAGTATGGTCTATTTTTTTATCTCATGAGATAAACCAACTGTCATCCTGAGGTACCGAAGGATCCTTCTGTGCAAGTATTATTTTTCCTTTCTTTACTTTTGTCTTTACAAAAGGATAAATACATTTATCTAAAAGTTGGATAGCCCAGCGGGTTTTGTTACTTTTGCACGTGCAAAAGTAAAAGAAGAAAGAATGATACTTAAAATTAGAGGGATCCTTCGGTTCCTCAGGATGACAGTGTGCGGTGGAATGACAGAATGTTTGTTACGTAGTATGTTACGTAGCAAACATTAATTTCTAGATTCCTGCCTTCGCAGGAATGACAACGTGGTGTAATTGAAGTAAAATGAGTATTAAAAAATCCACCAAATGGTGGATTTTTGTAATATGTATTTTGTTTAACGTTTACTCCATTGATGTGCACGACGAGCTTTAAGTAATCCCGGTTTCTTTCTTTCTTTTACTCTTGCATCACGTGTTAAAAATCCTTGAGTTTTTAAAGTCTTTTTTAATTCCTCATCATCTTTTACAAGTGATCTTGCAATTCCAAGTGCAATAGCACAAGCTTGTCCTTTTTTACCACCACCACTTACTTTTGCACTAACATCTACTCTTTTTTCTTTACTTACAGCTACTAGAGGAGCGATAGCAATTTCTTGTAATTCAAAATGAGGGAAAAATTCTGATAAAGATTGATCATTTATTTTTACTTCACCTTTGCCGACTGTTAATCTGACACGGGCAGAAGCACATTTACGACGTCCAACTGTTTGTATTTTTTTCTCCATAGTATTATTTATATTCTAATATCTAATCTTTTCATGCGGTCATTGCGTAATTTATTTTTCGGCAACATGTTAAAAACAGCTTTACGGACAACTTCCTCTGGGTGTTCAGCCATTAATCTTTTAGCAGGTGTTGTTTTAAGTCCACCAGGGTGACCACTATGATGATAATAATTTTTTTGTTCTAATTTTTTACCAGTAAATTTAACTTTAGCGGCATTTTCCACAATCACACCATCTCCCATGTCTCTATCTGTTGCATATTCTACTTTATTTTTTCCTGTTAAGATAACAGCAATTTGAGTAGCTAAGCGTCCAGGAGCTTGACCTGTAGCATCTAATCTGATTGTTTTTCTATTTATTTGCATATCTTATAATTTTATTACTTATACTAATTCAATCACAACTTCTATAGCACCATCTCCAACACGATTTTTTACAGTTGTAGTTCTGGTATAACCACCTATTTTATCTTGATAACGGGGTCCCAAGACATCCATTAATTTGTTAACTGCATTTTTGGTGTATAAAATACTGATTAAATCGCGTCTTGCGTTTAAATCTTGTTTTTTTGCTTTTGTAATTAGTTTTTCAACTAAAGAGCTTGTTAATTTAGCTTTTGCTTTAGTAGTTGTAATTTTTTCGTAGATAATTAAACTTTCAGCCATGTTTGTAAACAATGCACGGCGAGTTGAGTTTTTCTTATCTAATTTAATTTTAGTCTTTTGATGCCTCATATTGATTATTTCTTTTTAGTAGTTTTACTTTTCTTAGCTTTTTTTTCTTCTTTTACTTCTTCTTTTACTTCTTCAACTAGAGGTACTTCTTCTTTTACTTCTTCCTCAACTTCTGGAGTGATAGTGTTATCTAAATTATCAAGTACAAGAGTGTAATGATTCATTAAAATTTTTGTTGAGTTAACCAAAGCTTCTTTAGGATCAATTGTTCCATTAGTTTCGATATGTAAAATTAACTTTTCGTAGTTAGTAATATCTCCAACACGAGTATATTCAACTTTGTATCCAATATCTTTGATTGGAGTATAAATTGAATCGATTACAATTGTTCCTAAATCATAATTTTTACGATCTTTTTCTTCAGCTGGTTTAAAACCACGACCGCGACCAACTATAATTTCCATTTCAAAATCTTTTTTACCAGTTACTTCTGCAATAACATGGTCAGGATTGATTATTTCTACATCAGAATTTTTGTCTATATCTTTTGCAGTAACTTTTCCTGTTCCTTTTTTAGTTAAAGTTAAAACAATAGGATCGTCAGAAAAAACTTTAACAGCCAATTGTTTTAAATTCATCATGATTTCTACTACGTCTTCTTTTACATCTTCTACTGCAGTGAATTCATGTTGTGCGCCTTTAATTTTAAAACCTTCTACTGCAGCGCCAGGCAAAGAAGATAAAAGTACACGACGTAAACTATTACCTAAAGTAGTTCCGTAGCCGTGATAACATGGAGTAACTACAAGAGAGCCTTTATTAGGGTTGTCGCTTGCTAGAAACTCGATTTGTGAAGGTAGAAGCAAATTCTCCATATATTTTTTTTATTTAGTGAGAACTTATTAATGTTAACGAGAGTAAAATTCGATAATATCTTTAATACTAAAGCTTGGATTTTCGAGTACTGGAGTATTTAAAATTTTAGCTTCAGCTTTTTTAGAATCAACAGAAAGCCAATGTGGCGGTTCTGATTTTGTAAGTGTTTCGCTTATGTTTTCAAAAATTGGTTTTACTTTTGATTTAGCTCTTATAGTGATAACCTCACCTATTTTAACTCTGTAAGATGGGATATCTACTTTTTTACCATTAACTTCCATATGACCGTGATTTACAATTTGACGTGCAGTTGCACGAGAAGTTGCTAATCCCATTCTATAAACTGTGTTATCTAATCTTGATTCAAGAAGAGTTAATAAAGTTTTTCCAGTATCACCTACTTTGTTACCAGCTTCAACTACATATCTTACGAATTGTTTTTCACGCATTCCGTAAATTCTTTTTGCTTCTTGTTTTTCTTTTAATTGTTTACCAAAACTAGAAAGCTTAGCGCGTCTTGCATTTGGTCCGTGTACACCAGGAGCGTATTTTCTTTTTAAAAGTGGGCATTTAGGGCCACTACATTTTTCACCTTTAAGAAAAAGCTTTTCTCCAGCTCTGCGGCATTTGCTACATTGTAATTCCTTTGTTGACATAACTTTTATTAATAGTTTATATTTTTTAGATTAAACGCGTCTGCGTTTAGGAGGTCTGCAACCGTTATGAGGTATTGGAGTAACATCATTGATTGATAAAACATTTAAACCATTTATGTTTAATGCTCTAATTGCACCTTCGCGTCCACCACCAATTCCTTTAACATAAACACTTACTTCTTTTACTGCATATGGTTCTAATTTTTCAGTTAGATTTTTAATAACCATGCTTGCAGCATATGGAGTAGCTTTTTTAGGTCCTTTAAAACCAGACATACCAGCTGAAGCCCATGCTAAAACGTTGCCATTTAAATCAGTTACACTAACAATTGTATTGTTGTATGTAGCTTGAATATAAGCACGACCACGTGATACTTGTTTTATTTGTTTTGCTTTTTTCTTTTTAATTTGTTTTTTGACTTTTGCCATAATATTATTTAGTTCTTAGTACTTAGTTTTTAGTACCTATTAAGTTTTTTGTGCGACTGGTTTTTTACCAGATATTGCAATTTTTTTACCACCACCACGTAGTGTACGGTTATTTGTTTTTGTTTTTTGACCTCTACAAGGTAAATTTTTGTGATGTCTTGAACCGCGGTAAGATTTAATTTCTTTTAAACGTTTTATGTTTGCTGTTATTTCACGTTTTAAATCACCTTCAGTTTTGATTGTTTTTTCAATAATATTACGAAGTTTATCTTCTTCTTCTGGTTTTAGATCTTTTGTACGAATTGTTTCGTCTAACTTAGCTTCTTTTAGGATTTTTTTAGAAGTTGTCAAACCAACTCCAAAAATATAAGTTAGAGCAATTAGTAGTCTTTTTTCTTTTGGAATGTTTACACCAGTTACACGCATAAATTTATTTAATATTTAAAATTAACCTTGGACTTGTTTGTGTCTAGGATTTTCGCAAATTACACGTACTTTACCTTTACGTCTAATTACTTTACATTTGATACATCTTTTTTTTACGGATGATTTTACTTGCATATGATACAATTTTTTTAAGAAAAAATACCAACCACTGCCGCGATATCGTTGCCCTTTTTTTTACATATAACTTTAAACCTCAATTTATCGAGGATAGGACTCCACCGCAATGGTTGATCTTCTTTGTTTATATCTGTTAATACAGATATGATTTTTAAATTCTAAATGTGATTCTGCCTTTCGTTAGATCGTAGGGAGTCATTTCTAGCTTAACTTTATCTCCGATTGATAATCTAATTCTATGCATCCTCATTTTGCCTGACAAGTGAGCAATAATATCTTGGCCACTTTCTAAATGTACTTTAAAAGTAGCAGCTGGCAACAACTCTTCAATTGTGCCTGTTATCTCTATATTGTCTTTTTTACTAGTCATGACGCCTATATATTACATTAATTAATAATTTATGTCAAGGGTTTTATTTAAAAAGCCCAGTTTATGCTTATTTTGGTTGTTTTTGGCTAGTTTAAACTAATCTTTAATCTTTAAGAAGCTTAAAAAATGTTTAAATAAATTTTTTATACACACCCCTCCATCTATAAAAACCCAATGTTTGTACAAAATAAAATTCCAAGTGACTGTTACCGCTATGCTTAGTATTCTAACATAGATATAGTTTATGTCCAATAAAACATTGCCAACCCACATTATTACAATCGCAAAACTATAGTTCCACATCATTAACATCCAGAAGCGGAGCATTTGTTCACGGGTTATTCCTTTGGATCTAAATGTCCAATATTTGTTTAAAAAGAATACGTAATTAATCATGAAAAGTTGATTAACAATTACTGCTAATACTGGGTTTATCCCCAATCCTTCCTTTAAAGCAATCAGAGTTATCATATCTAAAACAAAGCCACTTCCACCAATTGCAGTATATTTAGCAAGTTGATAACGATGATACCAAAAGTGTTTAATTATCTTTTTTATCATAAATTATTCTAAAACGGCTTTGATTCGACGAATTCCAGCACTTGATGCTTGTTCTTTTTTAATTTTAAAGTGTCCAAGTTCGGAAGTGTTTTCCATATGAGGACCTCCACAAATCTCTTTAGAGAATTCTCCAGCTGTATAAACCTTCACTTTTTCTCCATATTTATCACCAAAAAGTCCAATTGCACCAGCACTTTTTGCTTCGTCAACTGTCATTTCTTCTTGAATAATTGGAACTGCTTGGTCTATTACGGCATTAACTAGTCCTTCTACCTTCTCTTTTTCTTCATCTGTTAATTTTTCTCCATGTGAAAAATCAAATCGAAGTCTGTCTGCAGTGATATTACTTCCTTTTTGTTCTACATGGTTTCCAAGTACTTTGCGAAGAGCAGCATGCAGTAAATGAGTTGCAGTATGAAGTTTTTTGGATTCGTCTCCAGTGTCAGCCATTCCACCTTTAAATTTCTTTTCTGCTCCAGCTCGGGATAAATCTTGGTGTTTTTTAAAAGCCTCGTCAAATTTTTGTTTATCAACTGCTAAATTATTTTCTTTTGCTAATTCTTCTGTCATTTCAAAAGGAAAGCCGTAAGTGTCGAATAGTTTAAAAACAAGTTTGGTAGAAATTTCTATCACCTTGTTTCCAGTTTTTTCTTCCTGAATTTTAAAACCATTTAAAATTTTATCAAACTCTTTTAATCCTTTTTCTAAAGTTTTTCTAAATTTCTCTTCTTCCAACGTTAATTGATTAATTATAAAATCTTGGTTTTGTTTTACTTCTGGGTATATATCTTTCATTTGTTTAATAACAACTTCAGCAACCTTAAAACAAAATACTTCATTTATTCCTATATTCTTTCCATGACGAATTGCACGACGAATTAAACGACGAACAATATAACCCTGATCTACGTTTGATGGGCTAATCCCGTTATTATCCCCCATTATCATTGTCGCTGTGCGAATATGGTCGGAAATAATTCTAAAAGATTTAAAGTAAGTACTGTTTTCAGTACTGATATATTTTTTATTAGAAATTTCTTCTATCTTTTCTATGATTGGTTTTATTGTGTCTACCTCGTACACATCTTTAAAACCGTTTAAAACAGCTACTGTTCTTTCTAGTCCCATTCCTGTATCAACATTTTTTTGTGCAAGTGGTTCTAGTTTTAGTTCCTTTGTTTTATTGAATTGCATAAACACATTATTCCAAATCTCCATCCAGTTTTTTTCATCAGTTTCTGGATTGCTTTCACTAGGAGGAAATTCACTTTCCCCAACCCAATAAAATATTTCTGTATCAGGTCCTTGTGGTCCTGGATTTTTCCCTCCTCCTGGCCACCAATTATCTTCTTTTCCTAAAAATCCAATTCTGTTATCAGGAATACCAGCACTTTTCCAAAATTCAACTGATTCATTATCTTTTTCTGCATCATCGTCACCCTTAAAAACAGTAACAGCGAGTTTTTCTTTATCAAGCCCAAGATAGTCTTTAGAAGTCAAAAACTCATAACTCATTTGGATTGATTCTTCTTTAAAATAATCTCCAAGTGACCAATTTCCAAGCATTTCAAAAAAAGTCATATGAGAATTGTCTCCTACTTCATCAATATCTCCTGTTCTTATACATTTCTGCACGCTAACAAGTCTTTTACCTTCTGGATGGCTCTGACCCATCAAATAAGGTACAAGTGGTTGCATTCCAGCAGATGTAAACAATGTTGTAGGGTCGCTCGACATAACAGAAGCAGAAGCAACAATTTTATGCCCTTTTAATTCAAAAAATTCTAGATATTTTTGACGAAGTTCTTTGGAAGTGATCATAATTGTTTTTTAATGTTATATATAACATTTTACACCTAAAATTTGACAAAATCAAGTTTTTACTATAAAATTTAATATTGATAAGTTATTGGTTAAGGCTCTTTATATTATATAGGCATAAGTCTATTAACACTAAAAAAGGAAAACGATAAAATGGCGAGATGTTTGTTGATTACAAAGAAACAGCTGTAAATTTTGCTTTCCGGTATGGCAAAATACAAATTGGTAAAAGGCGAGCTAGTAGATTTATTTACTACTAGTCAAAAAGATTTAAGTAAGGTTTTCTTTGAAAAGATTCTGGGCAGTGAATTGTTTGATATTAAAACTTCGCTTAAACAGAAGAAACTCGGAGTAAAAGAACTGGCTTCGCACTTAGGAGCAGTTGAAAAAGAAAATATAAGGATCGTTATTACTGAGGGCGAGGAAGATCAAAGGGAACTTGCCCGATTGATGGGAGCGAAAATAATAAATTTTTGTGCAGAAGAAATCCCACTAGAAGGGACACCTTTTATCGCAATGTACGACACTTGTGGTAAATTATTTTCTATAGGGCAGGTTGTATAATTTCCTTTTTTGATTGTGTAAATTCGCACTTCTTCGGGAGTGTGTTTTTTTATTTAATTTCTCCTCCACCTAAACATACTTTTCCTTTATATATAACAGCGAATTGTCCCGGGGTAACGGCGCGTTGTTTTTTTAAAGATTTTAGAATGTAGTTATTAGATTCTGAAACAAGTTCAGAACGGTATAAGGTGCCTTTTTGTAGTTTTTGTCTATGACGAAGTCTAAAACAACATTTTAAAGGTAATTTTGATTCACAACTCTCAATCCAATGAAAATTTTCTAATCCTATTTCTTTTTTATAGAGTAATGGGTCATTATTAAAACCAATTACTAGTTCGTTTTTCTTAGTATTTTTATTAACTACAAACAATGGTTCATTTTTTCTGTTTTTGGAAAATTGAGAACTTAATATTGAAGATTTTTGTCCAATGGTGTAAAAAGGTAATGCATTATGTGTTCCAACCACTTCCCCATTACTTAAAACTATATTTCCTTTTTTTGCTTTTACTTTATCTTTTAAAAACTCAGTCATAGAAACTTCTCCAATAAAACAAATTCCCATACTCTCTTCCTTGTCTTTTGTAGCTAGATCAAATTTTTCCGCAAGCTTTCTTACTTTGCTCTTTGAATATTTGCCTAGTGGAAATAACACATCTTTTAGTTGTTTTTTTGAGAGTTGATGTAAAAAATAGGTCTGATCTTTATTTTGGTCTTTTGCTTTTAATAAGTTACCATTATCTGTTTTGGCGTAATGTCCGGTTGCAATTGAGTCATATCCAAGTTCCTTAATTTTTTTAAGCCAAACATTAAATTTTATAAATTTATTACACATTATATCTGGGTTTGGAGTTCTTCCTTTGTTATATTCATTGTAGGTGTATTCTAAAACTTTTTCTTGGTATTCTTTTACAAAGTTAAGTCTTAAAAGTTTTATTCTAAGCTTCGCACAAACTCGAAGAGCATCTTCGTAGTCAGTTCTCCAGCAACTGTTTCCAAATTTATCTTGACCTTCGTAGTTTACAGCAAACATACCAGTTACATCATAACCCTTTTTAACAAGAAGTGCTGCTACGACAGATGAATCAACTCCACCAGACATGGCAACTATTATTTTTTCTTTTTTCTTTTTCATTTATTTTATAAATATTATTTTAATAGTAGCTAAAAAAAGGCTAAAAGTCAATTATAAAAGCACTGACCTGAACCAGTGCTTTTAATATATAATAAGTTTGATTACCTATTAAATTCCTCTAAACAAAGGTACTCCATTGTTTCCAACTGGAACATAGATTGTACCTTGACGATCTTTAAGTTCTTTAATGTATAAATATTGCAAATAATTTTGTGTTAGACCTTGAGCAATAATTTGTTGAGCGTCTCTTTGTCCCGCCGCTTCAACTCTTTTTCTTTCTGCTTCTTTTGTTTCTTTTTCTAAAACAAATTCATATCTTTGTGATTCTTGTTCGGCTTGAAGTTTAAATTCAATACTTTCTGCTAGCTTTGCAGGTAGTTCTACATGACGAAGTAAAACATCTTCAATAATTACACCACGAGGTTCAATCTTTTCTTTTAATTGTTCTAAAATGTTCATTCCAGCTTCTGTTCTTTTTTCTGAATAAAGACCTTTTGCGTCGTATTGAGATACTACTTCACGGATTGCTGTTCTGATTTCTGGACGAATAATAATTTCAGCATAATTAATACCGATAGTTTTGTAAAGTTCTGGTGCTTTTGTTTCATCTAGATGATATAAAACAGTCATATCAAGAGCAACATTCAATCCTTCTTTTGTTAAAGCCATAATTGAATCGTCTCCTATTTTTTGACCTTCACCTGATGCAATACTCATTGTGTAGTCTTGAGTTCTTACATTCATTTTTTCAATGTTTGCAAGCGGAATGATTAAATGCATTCCAGATGATAGTGCTTTATCTTTTACTTTACCAAATAAATGATAAATACCTGTGTAACCAGCTGGAATTACAATTATAGAATTAGCCAGAATAGCAATAGCAGCAATTGCTCCTATAATTAAACCAGCTAATCTCTTTCCTTGCTTTGGGTCGATTGTTTGCATAGTTTTTGTATTATTATTTAAATTATTATTTTCTTGATTTTTATCTACCGAAGAGGTAGGATTATTGTCTTTATTTTCAAAATTTTTCTCCCATTCACTTTTTCGGTTATTTTTACTACTATTTATTATTTTTTTAATCATGTCGTCAAAACGAAAATTAGGGTTTGTTTTTTTGTAAGTGCTAAAAACCCAAGCAAGCCCAACAATAATTAAAAAAGGACTTTTACTTAAAATGCCTAAGATAAGAAAAAAGATTGGAATGAGTAATTGATTTTTTTGGTTTAAATTCATAAGTATTTTTAATTATATATTAAATATACTATTTTTACAATGCCTATATTTTAAAAGCTCCTCATAAGGAGAAGCTTTTATATTTTGTTGTTTTTAATCGTTGCGACGAGATTGCATGCAATCACGACAGTAAATTGGCTTATCAGAAGAAGGTTGGAATGGAAGTTGGGTAATTTTTGATCCACAACCAGCACAATTTATATCAACATCAAACATTTGACGAGGGCCACTTTCACGTTTGTTTTCGTGGTAAGCACGATTACAATCTGCACAATAAACAGGTCTATCACCTGAAGGTTGGAATGGAAGTTGGGTAATGTGAGTGCCACATTTAGCACAATCTACATCAACATCAAACATTTGTTTATTATCTCCAAAAGACATATTTTTTTTGTTGTTTTTATTCCCAAAATGTTGTTTGGGTTAGTTATTTAAAACGACCTAGTTTAATTTGGGTTTATACTTTATGCTCTTGGCTTTTAGTAATTACCACACAATTAATTAAAAATATTATACACTATTTTAACCAAGAAAGCTAATCTTAATTTTGTATTTTCCCTAATATTTTTTGAACTTCTTTTATAACTTCACTTGCACTGTAGTAAGTGTTAACTTTTTCTTTTAACTTGTCCCCTGCTAAGCCGCAAGTGTAGATAGCTATTTTTGTTGCTGTTAATATATCATTTTTAGTAAGTATTCCTGCTAAAAGTCCCGCCAGAACATCCCCAGTTCCACCTTTTGTCATACCTGTGTTACCAGTACTATTTTTAAAACAAATTCCATTTTGACAAACATAGTCATCTTTGCCTTTTAAGACAATCGTTGCTGGGCTATTTTTTGAAATTTTCTTTAAGTTTTCAATTGTAGGTTTAACACCAAATAAATGTTCAAATTCTTGTATGTGTGGGGTTATTACACAATTTTTATGTAATAGTTTTGCATTAACTGTACGTAGCGCTCCAGCATCAAGTAAAGTTTTTGTATTTGGGTATTTTTTTAAAATTTTATGTACTAACCATTTTGTTCTAAAGTTTGGTATTAAGCCTGGACCAATTAAAATTGCATCTGCTTCAGTTTTTAGAACGTTTTTTAAATCTGATTTATTAATATAAATAAATTCAGCCAAATTGTTTCTTAATTTTTTTATAATTTCAAAATTGTTACGGGTAGTGTGTATATAAAATAAATCAACGATTTTTGAAGCCATTGAAGCAGCTAAAACCAATGAACCGTGATATTTTTTTGAACCAGCAATAATTAAAAGACGTCCGTTTTGTCCTTTGTGGGTTTTTGGGTCTGGTTTGTAAATACTTTTTAAAATTGTAGAATCTATTTGCTTAATGGTCATAGTTACTAACGGTTTTTTCTATATTCGTCATTATCATCATCTTGATTTTTAACTTTAATAACTTCGTCAGGTTTTATTACTTTTAAGTTAATTTTATCTAATAATTTTTTTTTAGATTCATTTTGACTAACAAAACCAGGCATTAAAGTATTTTCTGGCTCTTTTTCAGATATTTTTGTTATTTTATTTTTTGATTCTTTCTTTGAGGGTATTAAATCTGAAAGAGTAGTTTTCTCTCTCTGTTCCGTTTTAATAGGCGCCTTGTTAATTTTGATATTTTCTGTTGGAGTAGTGTTGTTGGTGATTTCTTTTTTTACCTTATTTTCTTTTATGATATCAGGAGTTAGTGTGTTTAAACTTAATCCTTTTTGTTTTGTATTAACTAAGGAAATCGAAATTGGTTTTTTAAAGTCGTTGTTATTTTGTGTAGGAGTTTTTTTTATTGGATTACTTGCATTTTTACTATTGTTTTTTTTATTATCCATTCTTAAATTATATTCACTAACTTTTTTATCATTATTTTTATTTTCTTGTGATTTACTTTTGTTTAATTTTTGATTATTTTCATCTTCGTCCATTCCACTCCATTTCATTATTCTTTCTTCTATTTGACCTCTTGGAATTGCATATCTTTCACGAGAAACTTTTATAACCTTAGCTGTTGTGCCTGTTGGATGGCCAATTGGTGGGAGTGTATTTGCTGAAAATGGTTTTGAAGAAACACCATCAATCATTAATTTTAAATAAATATTGAATTTTGGAAGATTTATTAAATCTTCTTCAATAAAGACAGGAGCAAATTCTTTGGCTAGGATTTCCGAATCTGTTGAACCAACTCTAAAGGTAGCTGTAGTTCCAACGTTACCAAGCACAGCTTCACGAACTGTTTCATCAAGTTGTTCCATGTATTGATGGGCTAAAATCAAACCTAAGTGATATTTACGAGCTTCTGATAATATATTTGCAAAAGATGGAGTTGCAAAATTCTGAAACTCATCAACATATAAAAAGAAATCACTTCTTTCAGTTTCTGGCATATCTACTCTTTCCATAGCTGTTAGTTGTATTTTACTAATAAGCATACCTCCAATTAAAGCAGAATTGTCTTCACCTATTCTACCTTTAGATAAATTCATTATAAAAATCTTTTTGTTATCCATTATATCGCGAACATCAATTTTTGATTTTACTTGAGCAACAATATTGCGGATTACAGAGGCAGATAAAAATTGGCCGATTTTGTTTTGGATAGGAGCAACTGCTTCTTGAGCATAACGATCGTTGTAACTGGCAAATTCTGTTTCCCAGAATGCTTTTACAACAGGATCTTTTACGCATGCCACAACTCTTTTTCTATAGGCTTTGTCGGATAAAAGTCTGTTAATTCCAAGTAAAGTTGTGTTTGGAAAATCGAGAAGCGCTAAAATAGTATTGTTTAATATATATTCCATTCTTGAGCTCCACATATCTACCCAGATTTTTTTAAATACACCCATTAAGCCTGATGCGACTAGATGTTTGTGGTCTGGATTAACCATTTCTAAAATATTAAAACCAATCGGAAATTCCAAATCTGATGGATTAAAATATACTACGTCGTTGATTCTATGTGGCGGAATATAATCAATTATTTTTTCGGCAAAATCTCCATGGGGATCAACTATACCAATTCCATGACCTGCATAAATATCGTTTAAAACTAAGTTTTCGAGCATGGTTGTTTTCCCCATGCCAGTTTTACCGATAACATACATATGTCTTCGTCTATCATCTAGTTTGATGCCAAATTTTTGAAATTGATTACGAAAATTTGTGGCAGCGAAAATATTGACATTTGGATTTGTCATAAAACTTTCCACTTTGCCTGCTGTATCTTTCGAAGTGGCTTCGATTGATTTTTTTTCTTCATTTAACATATAAATATTATAGCATTTTTTGTGTGTACTTACAATTTGAGAAAAAGAAAAAATAGAACTTTGGATAGGTTAAAGTTTTTATAAATTTTAAATAAAGACTTTCTGCATTTTATCTCTTTGATTGAAAAAAATAATACTTAAAAGGTGCATTCTTTCCACATTCCTTTTTTTTCTAAAATAGCCTTTTTTTCTGCTTCCTCAAAAGTTTTTTTAAATTTTAAATTTGGTGGAATGCTCATTACACTTGCAAAACCATTTTTAACTAATTCTAAATTAACAAAAGTTTCATCTTCTAAATAAACATAACGTAGAAGTCGTCCATATTTATCTTCTCCTCCAGTGTCCGCAACAAGCTTTACTTTCATTCCTTTTAATAATTCTTTATTTTTTTCTGTGGCCTCATTGCTATAACATTCATACTCTGTATAGTCTGTATCTTTTTCTGGTGTGTCGATTCCAATGTATCTTACCTGTACTCCGCCTGTTATTTCTATAGTATCACCATCTATGATTTTTGTTACTTTAAAAAAACCTTCTTTATTGGCTAGTTGTTCAAGTCCTGTTTGTTTAACTTTGCTTATTTTTTCCTTGATAGCTGGAGATATAAAAGGTACAGCTATTAAAAATAAAGCTATAATAAAAAGTAATCGCCATAGGCTTGTTGGTTTTGGAGTATTAATTTGTTTGTAATCCATATTCTCTTATTATTTTTAAAACATGTTTACGTGCTATCATCCAAGCGGCTAAAGTTTGACCGTCCCAAATATCACCACGACTAATCATCTCTTCAAATTCATCCACACGTCGGTATATAACTTGCATTCCCTCTTCTGATTCCTCTGGAGTTGGTTCGCCAATTTGTTTTAATTCAGCACCTATAAAGATATGAGAAGTTTCTCGTAGTAATCCATTTATAGCGTCAAATTCCCCTGCTTTTGTGAGTTCTCCAGCTTTATAACCACTTTCTTCTAAAAGTTCTGTGTTTGCGGTTTCTATAGCTGTCATTTCTTTTTCAATAGCTCCACCAGGAAATTCTACACTTAGTTTATCACGTAAATATCGATATTGTGTTACAAGTACTAGTCTTCCATCGTCTAAAATTGGCACAACAAAAGATGCTCCTAGACTTTCTATATAAAAATAATCTGTTTTTTTACCATTTGGTAATTTTATTTTATCTTTTTTATATTCCCAGCGAAAATTTTTGTCTATTGTCTCTGTTTTTAATGTTTTAAATCTGGACATGTTTATTTATTAAATAATTTAGCTACTTCGTCTACTTTCATTTCTCCGTTATTATTTATTATTGAGTGCATAGATCCTCCCCCATCATCATTAAATCTTGGGAAAATATGCCAGTGTATGTGAGGTACAACTTGACCTGCCTCTTTTCCATTATTTATTCCAATATTAAATCCTGGAGCCTTTAATTTTTCTTTTAATATCAAAGTGACTTTACGAACACCTTCCATTAAATATTTTAATTCTTCATTTTCGATATCTTCTATTTTTTCAGTGTGTTTTTTAGGTACTACAATTGTATGACCTTTTGCATGTGGATTTATATCTAAAAAAGCAAGTACGTGATCATTTTCATAAATTGTATGATTTGGTATTTCTCCTTTTATTATTTTACAGATTACACATTCAGACATATTTTAATATTTAATATTATTTATACACTAATTATATATTATTTTAGTTCTATTTGCCAGATAAATAAATTTTCAAATTTATTCCATTTTAAAATTTTACCAGTTCCAAATTTATTTGGTTTAAAATTATTATCAGACAATACCCAAAAATTATTTGATTTACAAATTTTATTTATATCTTCTAATATTTTTTCTGTCTTATTAGAAATTAATATATCGCGATATAGCTGTGTAAGTTCTGTTTGAGAAAAATACTTATCTATTGGCAATCCACCTCCGATAATTTCTTTTTTAGATATTGCTTCTAAACTTAGTAGTGGATATGTGTTGGCAAAAATACAATGATTTTTATTATTTTTTTCATTTTTCCATACAAATTCCATTGATTGATATTCATTTTTTGATAGAGTTTCTATGTTTGGACCAAGAGAATACGACATTGTTATTGCGATAGACATTATTAATATTATAAATATTAAAATTTGAGAACTGTAGGTTGTGTATTTTTTTAATAAATTAAATAAACCGTAGCAAAATAAAATAATACAAAGTAATCCAAGTGTCATGTCGAGTCTTCTCGTTAAAATATTTTCTCCACTTAAAAAATAACGAGAAATGATATAACTAATTGTAAGTCCGATGCTTAGACTTGAAATAAAAATCAGTTGTAAATTTTTAATTGTAAAACTTTTTATTACACCTGTAATAGTTATTGCCCAGAAAAATAAAGTGAAAACTGGAATTAAGTAAAGATGGCTAGTAAATATATTTTTAACAAATGCATAGCTGGGTATTTGATTAAATAAAAAATTACCAGTTAAAATAGCGTGTTCACGTGGGCCTGTTGCCACATACCATCCAGAAAAATTTCCAACTACCTGTTTTATAGCATCTATAGAGTTTTCGCTAGCGAAAACTCTATAGATGCTATGGCCACTTAAAATTTCTAAACCTATTATGATTGTTGGAATAAAAATAGCTATTACAATAGCTATTACAATAGCTATTAACATAGTTACTTTTTTTTTGTGAAAGTTTTTAAGTAAAATTATTGCGAGTAATCCTAGCCATAATAAAATAAAATAAAGTACATAGCCAAATAAAAATAAAAATCCTAAAATAATAAGACTTGCTAGTTGTTCTTTCTTGCCAGATTTTAGATATTTAATTAGTAATATTAAACTTAAGATAAAAGGTAAAAAACCAAAACTAACAGGCAAAGTCATTGACCCCAGAGCTTGTAAACTAAATGGCAAAGAACTAACAAAAACAAAGAATAAGGATTCTTTTCTTCCCCATTTAAAGGCACATCCTAGTTCAAAAAGTAAAATTGGTAAAATTAAAGAAAATAAAATTGGTAATAGCCAGATATTTAAGGTAATTAAGTCAATTTGTAAAACTTTTGATAAAAAACTATTAAGTCCCCAAAAATTTGAGTAGGATAGTTTTCCAATAGTAAAAGTACTTGCTAAATCTGTACTTTCTTTTTTGGTTCCAGGTATTATGTCTAGTCCTTTAACTAATCTTTCTTCTGTGGCTGTATGTCTCCATTGATCTCCTCCATAAAAATAATCATGAGTTAGGGGTAAATATGCATGAAGCATTAGTGAATGTAAAATTAAAAACAAAAGTAAAGTTTTGATTTTTAATTTTGTGAAGATTAAAAATCCTAAAAGTAAAGTTGTACTAAAAAATACATAAATATAAGATGACGAAATTGTATGCCAAGGTGACAAAATGTTTGTATCTGTTTTTGAAATATAAAGTAAATAAAAACCAACTGTTATTAAAACAATGTAAACTAAACTTACAAATTTGAAAAAAGGAAATTTAATTTTTGGTAAGTATATCAGTTTTTTTGTATTAAATTTGTTGTTTTTGTGGTTTGTTAAATATTTTTCAAGACCAACCGAGATAAGTCCGTTAATTAAAACTGCCAGAGCGATTATTTCATTTTGGAAGTTATTAAAAAGAAGTGCTATAGAAAATAAAAATCCTAAAATAAAGAAATTTATAAACGCTCCTAAAATTTTTGTATAAATATTAGCGGAAAAACCAAACAATTTTACTAAAAATAAGTAAAATCCTTTATGGGTAAATAAAAAATATATCAATAAAAAAAACCACCCCAAAATAGGTAATTGCCATAAAGATAATTGAAAATATAGTAAAAGAGATAAAACTGTTGTTCCAAATAATTTTTTTAGTATCATACCCCGCAGTAGAAAATTAAAAGTTAAGTATTATTTATGTTGTCATTATTATAATATTAATTATAGTACTGACATGTTTTTATTTATTTATTTTTGCTCGCAGGGCTATTTAATTTTTCACTGCGGGGCATATTATTATAAATAATACTATAAATAGGCTTGCAAGTCTAATTTTGGTGTAATAATTAATACTCACAGTTTACCCCCATTTAATCCCCTTTTTATACTTGAAAATAAAAAACCTTTACGTTACAATATAAATCACTAAGAAATAAGCAATTTATGAGTACTTTTGAAAAAATTCCACCACAAAACTTGGAAGCCGAACAATCATTTTTGGGTTCTATTTTGCTTAATAAAGATTCACTTTTGAAAGTGGCTGATCTTGTTAATTCTGATGATTTTTATAAAGATGCTCATGGAAAAATTTATGAAGTGATTTTGGAATTATTTGAGAGTAATGATCCGATTGACTTAGTTACTTTAAGTAATAGACTAGATGAAAAAAATTTGTTAGATAGTATAGGTGGAAGAAGTTATTTGGCAAAATTAGCTGATACTGTTGCAACTGCTTCTGGAATTGTTCATTATGCTGAAATAATCCATCATAAAGCAACAAGAAGACGTTTACTTTCTGCTTCTCATGAAATTATTAAGATGTCTTATCAGGAAGATGAATTAAATATAGAAACTTTATTGGATCAAGCACAAAAAAATTTGTTTAGTGTGTCTCAGGTGCATTTAAAACAAACTTTTATTCCAATTAAAGGAGTTTTAACAGATACTTTTGACAGGATTGATGATTTACACAAACACAAAGGTGAAATGAGAGGTGTTCCAACTGGTTTTACTAGTTTAGATAATTTACTTGCTGGGCTTCAAAAATCAGATCTTGTTATTTTGGGTGCACGTCCCAGTGTAGGAAAAACTGCTTTAGCACTTGATTTTGTGCGTAATGCTGCAGTAAATCATAAAGTTCCTGTAGGGTTGTTTTCATTGGAAATGAGTAAAGAACAATTAGTGGATAGACTGCTTTGTTCTCAAGGAAATATAGATTTGTGGAAATTACGTACTGGTAATTTGTCTGATAATCCAAATTCTGATGATTTTCCTCGTGTTGGTAATGCTATTGGTGAGCTTTCGGAAGCCCCAATTTATATTGATGATACTCCGAATTTAAACATTATGCAGATTCGTACAAAAGCTAGAAGATTGCAAACTGAACACGGTCTTGGTCTTATTGTTATAGATTATTTACAGTTAATGGATTCTCAGGGTGGAAATAAAAGTGATGGTCGTGTGCAAGAAGTAGCTGCAATTACGAGGGGATTAAAAGGTATCGCTCGTGAACTTAATATTCCGGTGCTTGCGTTATCTCAGTTGTCTCGTGTTGTAGAGCAAAGTAAACCAGCTATCCCAAAGTTGTCT
>Ga0075122_10000186_pt1 | contig 50576 bp, 61 predicted proteins | sample AntAceMetag02UKB_FD_69790 | JGI IMG/M metagenome (GOLD analysis project Ga0075122, IMG submission 69790) | Saline lake microbial communities from Ace Lake, Antarctica - Antarctic Ace Lake Metagenome 02UKB | ecosystem: Environmental > Aquatic > Non-marine Saline and Alkaline > Saline | place... | reverse complement strand
TTTTAATTCAGCCAAAATATAAATACAATGTTGCTTTTCCTCTATCAATAGCAACAGTGGCTACGTATTTAACTAAACATATCAAGGAGGAAGTAAAATGTTTTGATGCAAATTTACAATCACTTGATAGTATTTTTAAATATATTAAAGAAAGTGGTTTTAAGCCAGATATTATTGGGTTTAGTCTTACTAATGTCACTGAAAAAGAAACTTTTAAGTATTGCAAAAAGATAAAAAAAGAACTACCAAAGGTAAAAATTATGCTTGGCGGAGCCACAACAAAGATAGAATATAATGAATTTTTACAAAATAAATTTGTTGATTTTTGTTGTAATATAGATATTGAACAGATTGGCAAAAAAATAAAAAAACCTTTAAAAATAAAAGATTTATATTCTTTGCCAGGAATTAGCTTTAGGAATGGGGGGGGGAAAGATAGTTGTAAATCCTTCAGAGCCATTGGAGGATATTAACTTTTTTAAATTTCCAGATCGGAAATTAGATTTTATTAGTTATAAAAAATATTTACCACCAGAGATTATAGCTGAAAAACATCCAGTTACTATATTAACTAGCAGAGGCTGTCCATATAATTGCACTTATTGTGCTTCTTCCCGAATCTGTGGAAAGAAAACTTTGATGCGTTCAGTAGATAAGGTTGTTGAAGAACTAAAATATCTTCGTAAATTAGGTCATAATAGCTTTGTATTTGAAGATTATGAAATGCTGGTTGATATAAAAAGGACAAAAGAAATTTGTAAAGATTTAAAGAAAAACAAGAGTCAATGGATTTTAAAAACCCGTGTTGAAAAAATAAATGATGAAATTGCAAAAATGTTAGTGCAAAGTGGATGTTTAGTAGTCTATCTTGGAGTGGAAACAGTTACGAAAAAAGCAATTTGGGGAGCTAATAAATTTAATATAACAAAAGAGAGTGTAACTAATGCAATTACACACTTAAAAAATAATAACATAAGGGTTTGTGCTTCAATTCAATTTGGTTTACCAGATGATACTGAAAGTACTTTTATAAAAAATACGGTTTTGTTATTGAAAAAATTATTAGATCCTAAAAAAGATATGGTTCAACTTCATTTTACTACACTTTTCCCAGGTACAGCATTATATGATAAGTATAAAGATAAAGGTGTTTATATTAATATTCATAAAGATTTACCAAAAGTCGTAGCCCATGGGCTAGAAGGACATGTAATGCCTCATTTAAATGAAAAAGTAATTAAAAAAATGTATTACAAAGTAAATGAGATGCTTGGAGATCTGTTGAGCAAGAAAGCTATATGGACTCAAAATAATTAATAAAAATTGTATGAAACTATTTAAATTTAAAAAAGAACCTTTGTTTGCAGAATTGTGGGATGTTTGTTTGCATAATTTGTTGTATAACAAAAATAAATATGTATCTGAAATAATGGATTTATTTAAAAAGAACAATATTAATAAAAAAAGTAAATTATTAGATACTTCTGCTGGTGGAGGATTTATTGCACTTTATCTAAGGCAAAAAGGATATGATATTGACTGCATGGATTTAATGGATGATGAAATTCAAGTCTTTAAAAAAAGGGCAAAAAAATTAAAAATTAGCACAGAAATTAAAAAAATATCGTGGAAACAAATTCCTAAAAATTATAAAAAAGAATCTTATGATTTTTTATTTTGTAGAGGCAATTCTTTTATTTACGCTGATGGTGGTTGGAATAAAAAACAAACTATAAATGAAAAATCTTCTTTAGACAGTTATAGAAAAACTTTGGAAAATTTTTATAATGTATTAAAAAAAGGTGGTTATTTGTATATTGATAAATTTCCAGACAATGAAAAACCTCATAAAGATGTGACCGCCCAAATTAAAGTAGGAAAAAGAGAAAAAGAAGATTTAATATTTTATACTAAAAAAATACCTAGTAGAAGGTATAGAGAAGCAATGATGATTAGAAGAACTTTTGATGGTAAAGAAACGGGACTTCCAAATATAACTTTTGATTTAAAAGAAAAAGAGCTTGAAAAAATTATGAAAGAAGTAGGATTTAAGGTTAAAAAAATAAATTTAAAATCTGAAACTCATTTTAGGGTTTGGTTAGCTAGAAAGTAAATAGTTAATAAACTAATTTTGATACTGTAAAGTATAAATATATTTTATATGCCTAATCAATTTAGTTCTAACATCCTCCACTAGCCCCTGCCAAAAGATTCTCTGCTAATGTTAGGGAATTTTTTGATTATGTAGATAAATATACTTGACAAATATCTAATATAGTGTATAATATTAATTATAAATTGTAAAAATTTATATAAATTCATTAACATGCTCTTTGGGAATGTTGAATTAAACCTTAAAGTAGATGCCTTGATGTATGTAGTGGACACATATCAGTGTTAAATTAGGACATGTCCTAGACCACAATACATGCACTCGTATAGCTTTAAGAACAACATTTTACTTCTGGATTAGATGTTGCGTCGCATTGTCTGATTCAGTTGTTAGCATGCTCTATTAAGGGATGAGGGTATGAGTTTTCTTTATGTCCAGCTTCGCATAAGAAATACGCTGAACTCTGTTTTTCTGAGGTTGAAAGGGGAAAACATGGTTTTATAACCATACGGAGAAAGCTATTAAACTCAGTGAGAAGAGATAATAATTATATTTATTCTCTTAATTAGAGAAAAAACTCCTGTACTGGCAGGGAAGGTTTGACGACCACCAGTTGGCCACAAATAACCTTGTGCATCAAAAGGTGTGGCAATTCTCACAATTTTTATAATAAAATAGGAGAAAGCATGAAAAAGAAAAGTGTTATTTTTTTGAATGATCCAAATTATTCAAAAAAAAATACCTTAGAAAGAGGTGCCGATGATTTGAAAAAGATGGTCTTCCTAGATCATCGCGGTAGGAAGATCGAAAACGTAATTCATGCATTCCCTGTTGAAAAGAAATCGGTTAAATTGTTTTTAACACAATATACCGAGACGGGCAGGAGTGAATTTCGATTTCGTAGGATTTCAAAACCTGAGAATTGGTTTTGTTATTCCCTCGGCTGGCGAAAAGTGAAAGATTTTGTAGAACATCACTTTGAAACACCTCCACAACCATTAAAATTTAAACCAGAAAAACATTACAATTTTAAAAAAATGATCTGGGTTCAATATTTATGTGGTTGTTGTGGACACAAAGAGCAGGGTGTCCTAATAAATTGGCAGGTGATTTTTTCGCCTAAACCTGTTTCACACATTGCCACGAGTAACACCGCGTCGTGGGCGGAGAAGGTCTGGTAGCCCTTTTAAACTCAAGCTACCTCTATTTTTAAGATTTTAATTTAAATTGAAGTTTTAAAAATAGAAAATTCATTTAATAATCATAAACTGGGAGAATATATAATGAGACGTCAGAATTTAATAGAAAGCTTAAGAAAAATTGGACCAGATTCTACTGTTGTCGATATGCTTGATCTGAGTTTTCATTGTACAATTCAAGATTTGGAAATGGATAATTATCTTTGTTTGGCTGGAAATCAAGAAGATTTTTTGATCATCCCTAGTGGACTTGATAAAACAGCAAACCAAGCTTGCCAAGAAAAAATAGTTGTTGTTTATTCAAGCCTGGCTACGATTGAGCAATTTGTTGCTGGCTATGAATGGCCTGATACAATAGGTAACGATCACTGCCCAGCAATTTTAGTAGCTGAGTTCAAGTCTGACGATACAGCCAGGGTAAGGTTAAGAAACTGGGAGGAACACGGAATAATAATATGGACAAAAAAAGAAATAAATTTTGAAGGTAGTTGGAAGGCTACATTAAAACACCTTATTAAATTACAAAAACTGGCATTAAAAAGAATATAACCACAAACAGACCTAACATGGAGCATGTCTATAAACTGCTCTTTTTTCATTTATTTAAATATAATCAGATTATATCTCCTTGCTTTTTCATTAACTTTCTGTTATCTTTCAATTAATATTAAATATCCGATTTATGAAAAAAATAACAAAAACTTTATTAGTATTAATTGTAATCCTAGCTATTTTAATAGCTGTTTTTTGGTTAACAAAGCCAAAAGATAATAATGAAGATTTAACACCCGAATCGATTATTTCTAAAATTAGTAGTCAATTTTTTGATAAGATGCTTAAAACTGAAGAAGGAGTTAGCGGATGGACCTTAAATAATGATAATAGAATTTGTTTGCAAGATAGCTCATATTTAATAAGTAATATCATAGAAGATATTGAAAATATTAATAAACAAATTAGTTCTTTCTTTCAAAGTCTTAGTTTTACAAAAAATTTACAAAACACAAATCCTGTAGAAAGTGAATTTAACAATTCTACTATTGGTTTTGAAAGAAGAGATTTGAAGTGCACTATTTCATGGCACATAAAAGATAAAATTTATTTTATCAGCTGTGCAAACTTAAAGGAAGAAGATAAGGTAAATTATGATACTTTTTATAATCTAGTAAATTTAGACAATGACCAAGATGCTTTAGTTTGTGTAGAAAAACAAATAGAAGAGTACACAAAAGGATCTATAAGCTTTTCAAGAACAGGTGCAGAGTGGTATGCAAAAAAAGAAAATAACCAATGGAAATTACTTTTAAAAACACAAGACTCATTAAAATGTTCTTTTGCTGAACAATTACCAGACGGTTTCTATACTCATGATTTTTGTTATAAAGATTAATAATTTAATATAGAAATACTTTTATTGTTAGCTAATCTAGTTCTAACATCCTCCACTAGCCCCTGCCAAAAGATTCTCTGCTAATGTTAGGGGATTTTTTGATTTGGGGCTGAGGGAGGCTAGAACTAAAAAGCTTTTTATTTGATCAAATAATTAAAAAGATGTATAATAAAGACATGTTTAATTTATTTAAAAAATATAAACCAGTATCAAGGAAAACAATGTTTGATCATGGCATTCCTTTAAACATCAAGTTTGAGACAGAGATAAATAAAGATTGGATTATTATTACTTCTCCGGATTTGCCAGGTTTTATTACTCAAAGCAAGAATATCAAAAAGCTTCCGTATCAAGTTTCAGATGCTGTTTTGTGCTATTTTGATGTTCCAAACGAGGAAGGTGATTTATTGCCTGGAGCGTATAAGTTTGGAAATTTTGAATTTAAAAGCCAAGGACGCAAGGTACAATTAGCATAACTGATATGGCAAATGCAAATTTTTCGAAAAAAGAATGCATTAGGGCATTATTAAAAATCGGTTTTATTAAAGAACCTCATCCGTCTAGACGAAGTCCACACGATAAGTATCTAATTCCACCAGAATATAAACAAGAAATGCAAAGATCATTTATTATGATTCCACACAGCAGAAAATTAAAATGTCAAAGAGCGATTTTAAAGGAATTAAAAGAAATTGGTGAAGATAAGTTGGTAACCAGATTTTTAGAAAATTTATAAAAATTTTATTGTTTTTTGTAATTTAAGTAAAATATCGATCCTGTTGCTTCGGTGGCAGGACGCGAGGCCACTGTAACAGGTGGCTTCTGCAATTTGTACTATATATAAATATGAGTAAAAAAATAAAAGCAATCCATCCTGGAGAAATCTTAAACGAAGATTTTCTTAAACCTATGGAGCTTAGCCAATATCGTTTAGCTAAGGATATTGATGTTGCCCCACGTAGGATAAACGAAATAGTTCACGGTAATCGTTCTATTACGGCTGATACTGCTTTGCGTCTAAGTAAATATTTCAATATTTCTCCTGCATTCTGGCTTAATTTACAATCACATTATGAATTAGAGATTCAAGCTGAAGAAATGGTGGATGTATTGAAAAAGCAGGTTAAAATATTTCAACCCGCTATTTAAGAATCAAAACAGTTCTAACATCCTCCACGAGCCCCTGCCAAGAGATTCTCTGCTAATGTTAGGGGATTTTTTGGTTAGGGGAAAAAAGACTGGATAAAAAAAATATTGTTGACATTATTTAAAATTCGTGCTAAGATGCTATATTATAAAATATCAATTAATTTAATTAATATTATGAAATTAAACAACAAAATCCTTATTCCTGTGCTTATTTTTTCCCTATTTGCAAGTAATCTTTTATCTTTAGGGACTGCTGAAGCAAAAACTAAAAAATCTAAATTCAACAGACGTCCTAAACAAGAAATATTGCTTTCAGTAACAAATCCAACTAAGCGAGTTGACGTTTTAGCTGGCACAAACCGACAATTACTTACTAACATAACTCTTGATGCTTCAAATTCAATTGAAGATATAAGGGTAGAAAAAATAAAATTTTACCACCGAGTTAAAAAAGGTGCTAAACGCTCATATATTACTAATTTGGTTATTTATGATTCTTCTACTCTTATAAGTAATGCAATTGATGGTTCAAGTAAACAAATAGTTATAACATTAGACCCAGCTTTAGTAATACCCAAAGGAACTAGTAAAATCATTTCTTTAAAGGGCGACATATCAGGCTCTATTAAGGTTAATAGTGTTCATAGATTTAATACTCTTAAAAATGGTATTAAAGCCTATGGAGAAATATCTAACAAGAGAGTTAAGGTAAAAAGAGTCTCATCTCTAAAAGGCATGTTGGTCAAGACAGTCTATGGTGATTTTAAGGTATTTACTGGACCAAATAACCCTGCGACTAAAACTTATTTAGCTAATAGTACTGGAAACACTATTGGTTTTATGAACTTTCAATCAAGTTTAGAAGATGTAGGAATACAACAAATGTATTTTAATATAGATGGATACAATAATTGTAACGCATATATGATTGACAAATTAGCTTTATATGATGGAACTACTAAAATAGCTGAGGGTTTTGCAACTTCCAGTGAAAATATTTTATTAAACTCACATAATAACCTTTTTGTTATCCCTAAAGGTGTTTCAAAAACAATGACTCTTAAGGCTGATTTTTCACCTATTAATACTTATGGATCAGTTACTTCAGGCGATGGTATTAAATTAACATTAAATAATACTGGCATAACTGTCAGGGGATTATCGACTGGTGACATTTATAACCAATCTAGCAAGAGTGGTAGTTATGAAACTAATAAAATTTACCTATTCAAGTCTTTACCTACTGTTTTTCGTAATAATTTACCAACAGGCAGTTTAAATAATGGCGTAGAAGAACTTTATAATTTTTCAGTTATTGCTGAGGCAACAGGTGATGTAGCTTGGTATAAAATGACTTTTGATGTAGAGATAGAAGGCGATATTCAAGTTTCTAATTTTCAACTTTATAATAATGGTTCTCTTATTTCCTTGGCTAGTACTACCGCAAGTGGTTTAATTGAATTTTATCCTTATTATTCCTCTTATGAGCAAGTACAAGCTGGTACTTCCAAAACTTATCAAATAATGGCTGATGTTGTTAAGACAAGTAATAATTATTCAATATCTATTACTCACTTAGGTGATGGAGGTAACGAAGTTTTAGCTCCTCAAACTGCTTTTACAATTGATAATCAAGTTGACAATAATTTTATTTGGTCTGATTTATATTATGGAAATTCTTCCAGTACAGCTCCTATTACCAAAGAGTGGTTTAATGGTAGATTAATAAATTATTTTAATACAACTCAAGTTTTTGGGTATAATAGTGGAAGTGGCGGTGGTGGTCACGGACCAGGTGGTTACTAATTTTTATCAAATTTTAAATTTATAATAGTAGGTTGGATATATTAAAATATATATCTTTCGGTCGTGTAATAGTTCTAACATCCTCCACGAGCCCCTGCCAAAAAATACTCATAAATTTTGTGAGTATTTTTTGTTTTTGCATGTTGATATCAACCATTGACTTTTAATAAAAAATATGCTAAAGTTGGGTATAAAAAATAAACAAAAATAGATCATTATTAATCAAATTATTAGTAGGAGGTAAATACTATGTTGAAATGGCAGAAAATCGCTTTATTTCTTTCTGTTTTAGCATTTTTCGCGTCCAATTCTGGCCGTATTAGAAAATGCTTGATAGAAGAATCCCTGCCTCCTTCAAAGAGACTTACTCATGAGGAGGTTTTCAATTTATCTAAAGAGGCTGACTCTTTATATAAGCACGGATTAAAAATTGTAGCGGAAAAAAAAGAAAACCATAAAGATTTTGTTGTGATTGAAACTGCAATGAGATTTTTATCGGATAGTTTGCGAGGTTTTGGTTTTACATCTCTTTCATCCAAAATCAAGGATAAACAGTATAGCTTAACAAGATTGTACCTTGATATCGGAAAGGAGATTTATAACTCAAAATCTTCGCACGGGCAATGCTTTATGAATAGTTTTGGACAAAAATTATGTCAAGAAAGATCCTTCTTATTAAACGGAAGGGATAGTAAAGTCGACTGGAAAGCTGTATTTCTGTTTTTACACCGCAGAATGTGCAATTTTTTTCCTTTTTTGATAATAATACTTTTCATTATTCGTTGGCCACAAAAAAAATATTATTTTGAGGATGTGGATGATAAATTGTCTTTCATTTTCTGTATGCTAATAGGTCCTTTGGGTGCTCTTATATATTGGGAGATGGGTGGTTTTGAAGCATTTACTCAGAGGTTTAAGTATCAATTGAGACAGATGAAAAAAAGAGAAGACAATCTTAAGGATTTTGAGTTGGTTTGGGGGTATATAATAGCAATATTTTTTGCCCTGTCTTTTTTAAAACCATCTATTTCCAAAGATACAGCAATAGATAATGTAAAAGTTACTTGTTCTATGCCTGAAGATCCTAAGACAAATGAAGAAGATTTTAACCTTTTACATACGGCCATTGTGGTTTTAGTAAATTCTTATAAACACATTTTTAATATTATTAGAGAATATTTTAATTTCTTTGTTTCTCTAATAACCATATATTTAAAAATAACAACCTCATTGCTTTTTATTTGGGGGTTATGGAACAATGGACCACTTTGGAAATTTCTTTCATGGGTGGCCAGAAGTCTTGGTCGCCGTGCTCCTGGAAATTTTGTTCGAGTAAAAATAATTAATTATACTTTGAACAATTTTAAAGGAGTTTCCAATGAAACGATTTTTTTTATACCTCGTTATTTTTATCTTATCAGCTAGCTATATTCATGCTGATGAAGGTTTTTATGGCTTTGGCCAAGCTCAGACTGATAGTTCTAATTTTTCATTACCACGACTTAGGGTTGGATTTAAAACTAATTCACAATATGGTTGGCAAGGAATTAGTGTTAAATATGATACATACGCTGATTTTGTTAATGGAGAATTTCAATTAGGTTTTGCTAACGCTGTTTTTTCGACGTCCATCATTTGGCTACCAAAGTTACATGTTGGGCGTACACTTGACCCAGCAACATATCAATTTCCATCACCCTTTTTGCTACCAATAATTGGATACCCTTCTACAGCATTCAACATTCCTTGCGGGAATGGGATCTTCTTAGAAGAGATCTATGATAAATGGTGGGCAATGGCTGGCCTCACTAACGGCTCTGGTGAATTTAAGGACAATAATAAGTCTTTAGATCTCACTAGTCGCGTAACTCGTGATTTAGCATATGGTTTTAATCTTGGTGCAATATATCGCACAGGAGAGCAACCAGATGGGTTACGTAGGATAGCTGGAGTTGATTTCAGTTGGTCATCAGGAAGCAAGGTTTCAGTTTTTGACAGTATTTGGGTCAATTGTGGCTACAATAAAATTGATCACATCGACCAGAAACAAGGTTGGTGGATCATGAGCACAATTGATTTTTCCAAATATGTCCAAATGGCAGGTTTATATCAACGGCTCAAAGTCAATGATATAGATTATCAAGACGGTTGGACAGTTGGATTAAATCTTTTCATCACAAAATCTACAGTTATAAGGTTTGATTATATCAAACCTGTTGCTGAAGATGAGTGTTGGAAGATTCTGTTCCAACAAATTTTTTAGATTAGCACACCCTTCCAGGGCTTCATGTCTTGGGGGGGTGTTTTTTATTTCCCTTTAAATATATGATATAATTAAACCAATATGATAAAGAAAGAAAATGATAAAATTTTAAAGTTTGCCCCTGATTTTTTATGGGGAACCGCTACATCATCTCACCAAATTGAAGGTGATAATTTTAATTCTGATTGGTGGGCTTTTGAAGAGAACAAACAACTTAAACATGCTTCTTTAAAAGCCTGTAATAGTTATGAATTATGGAAAAAAGATCATAGCTGTATTGATCAAATGAATAATAATGCGTATAGATTATCTATAGAATGGGCAAAGATAGAACCTCAGGAAGGTAAGTTTAGCCATGATGCTATGCATCATTATGTAGAGATGATTTCTGATCTAAAAGCCAGAAACATTAAAGTAATGCTTACTTTACACCATTTTACTAATCCTAATTGGTTTTTAAATAAAGATGGGTGGACAAGTTTTAAAAGTGTTAAATATTTTAAAAGATATGTTAAATATGTTTTAGAACATTTAGGCGGTTTAGTGGATTTTTGGATTACAATTAATGAACCTGGAATTTATGCAGATTTAAGCTATTTAAAAGGTAAGTGGCCTCCTAAGTTAAAGAGTCCTAAAAAAGCTTTTCTTGTATATATTAATATGGCAAGAGCTCATAGAGCTGTATACAAGATGATTCATAGTAAGTTAGAAAACCCACAAGTGGGATTTGCCATGAATGTTCATTCTTTTGCTTCTTACCATAAACATAGAATAATAGAATTACTGTATGTTCATCTAGCAGATAGGTTTGTAAATCATTCTTTTTATGATCTAACCAAAGGAAAACATGACTTTTTAGGTATTAATTACTATTTCCGTGTACGACTAAAGAAAGATGAAGGTAGTATGAAACCTGTGGTTGAAAAAATTAAGGAAACGGAGAGGGAATTATCTGATTTAGGTTGGATGATTTATCCTCATGGAATTTTTGATGTATTAATGGATTTAGAAGATTTTAAAACTCCAATATATATTACTGAAAATGGAATAGCTGCCAAAGATGATGAAAAAAGACAAAGATTCTTAGTGGAACACTTAAAAGAGATTCACCACGCAATTCAAGCTGGGGTAGATGTGCGTGGATATTTTCATTGGTCTTTATTAGATAACTTTGAATGGGCAGATGGATTTGATCCTAAATTTGGGTTAGTTGAAGTTAATTTAAAGACATTTGAACGTAAATTAAAAACTAGTGGAAAAATGTATTCAGAAATTGCCAAAACAAATTCTTTAGATGAAAGAAAACTAAAAAGTATAACTTAAATTATGAATTGGTTAATTATTACTCTTGTTGCTTATCTATTAAATGCTGTTGCAGCTGTAATAGATAAGACAATGCTTAAGAAGAATATCTTAAGTCCTATTAGTTACACTTTCTCTATAGCCGTACTAGGAGGAGTTTTAATGTTATTAGTTATACCGTTTGGTTTTGGAATACCTAATATATTAACTTTGATTGTTTCCTTGATAGCTGGAGCTGCTTTTGTTTGGGCTTTAATATTAATGTTTAAAGCTTTAGAAAAAGATGATGCTACTAGAGTAGCACCAATGATAGGTGGTTTAGTCCCTATTTTTGTTTTCATATTTGCTTGGTATGTATTAGAAGAATCTTTAACTTCTAACCAATATTTTGCTTTCATATTTTTAATTATTGGTACTTTCTTAATATCTTTAGATTTTCAAAAACATGGGGCTTTAAGTTGGATTAAGAATAAGTTTGGAGTAAAAAGTAAAATAGTTTTGCCTCAGATAAGAAAAACGTTGTGGTTTGCTTTACCTGCTAGTTTGTTATTCGGCATTTCCCATGTTTTAACTAAGTTTGTATATACAAATACAGAATTCCTTACTGGGTTTATCTGGACAAGGTTAGGTAGCTTTTTAGCTATTATGCTTCTTTTGGTATCTATTAAGAATAGGAATATTATTAAAAGAGATTTTAAGAAGAATAAGAAACAACCAAAACAAACAAAATCTACAAGTATTAGATTTTTATTTGGTCAATTGTGTGGAGGCGGGGGAGCTTTACTGTTACAATATGCAATATTCTTAGGTTCTGTAACTTTAGTAAATGCTTTACAGGGTGTTCAATATATATTCATCTTTTTACTTGTAATTCTTTTTACAACAACTTTGCCAAAACTAATTAAAGAAAAGTTTACTAAAGAATTAGTTATTCAAAAAATTATTGCCATATTAATAATTGGAATTGGATTGTATTTAATAGCTGTATGAAATATCCCACACTATCTATTGTAATCCCTTGTTATAACGAGGAAAAATTAGTAGGTAAGTGTCTATGGCACATTTTACATCAAACTGTTCTGCCCGAAGAGGTTATATTTATAGACAATAACTCAACAGATAGATCTGTAGAAATAGCTGAGAGCTTTATAGATAAATTTAAAGATGTTGGAGTTGAACTTAAGATCTTAGAAGAAAAAGAACAAGGCCAGACCTTTGCTAGACTAAATGCTTTTTCAAAAGTTAAAAATGATTTAATAGGTTCTCTTGATACAGATTCTTTAATTTCTAAAGATTGGATAAAAACTGCAAAAGAAATTTTTAGTAAAAAAGAAACAGTTATAGCAATTAGCGGTCCTTTCTATTATTATAACTTATCTTTTTTTTCTAAAATCCATTTCTTTTTTGTTTTCTTAATGTACTGGGTAATTAAACCAACTCATGTACTTTGGGGTGGTAATGTAGTTTTTCGTAAAAAAACTTATGAAAATATGGGCGGTTTAGGTGGTTGTGAAGAAATGAGAAAAGAATTAAAATTAAAATACGCTTCTGATGATGCATATTTAACTGAAAAATTTAAATTAGTTGGAAAAATACAGTTTGTTTGGAAATTAAAAGCTAAGGGTATTTCTCGTTATGAAGAAGGTAGGTCTTCAGAAGAAATGAAAACATTTTTCAAAATTAGAAAATATATTAGAAAAAAATACAAAAAATGAAATCAAAAAAAATAAAACTACACTATATCATTTTCTTCACAGTTTTAATTCTGTTTTTATTTCTTTTGATTTTATGGAATTGGAATTTTAGTCAAAAAGATCAAGAAGTAATTTGGGGTGTTACATTTTCAAAACTGCAAGCAGAAGAATTAGGATTAGATTGGGTTCAAGTATATGGAACAATGATAGATGAGATGAATTTTAAAACAATCCGTTTACCAATCTATTGGCCTGATGTAGAAAGACAACCAGGTAAATATGATTTTTCAAGCTATGGTTGGATGGTTGAAAAAGCAGCAGAAAAGAATATTGAAGTTATGCCTGTATTAGGACGTCGTGTACCACGTTGGCCAGAGTGTCATGTACCTGAGATATATAAGTCTTTATCTGAAAAAGACATACAAGAAAAGATATTTAATTTAATTACAGCAGAAGTAAAATATTTTAAGAAATTTGATAATATTAAAAAATGGCAAGTAGATAACGAACCTTTTGCAGATTTCTTCGGAGAATGTCCTTTAGGTGATAATGAGTTAGTTAAAAAAGAAATATCTATAGTTAAAGAATTAGACAATAGACCTGTTGTAATAACTGAATCTGGAGAGTTATCTTTATGGACAAAAGGAGCTAAGATTTCAGACATATTAGGTGTTTCTATGTATCGTCAAACATGGAACAAGCAATGGGGGTGGTTTAATTATCCTTTACCTCCTGCATATTATTGGCTAAAGAGTAAAATAGTTCAATTACGTACAAATGTGGATAAAGTTATTAACACAGAACTCCAAGTTGAACCATGGGCCAGGAACAGGCATAAAAAGGATGAGGTTGTAAAAGAACCCACTTTGAAGGATATGCAGCTATTTGACCAGCTATATTCAATGGATATTAACCAAGTTAAGAAAAATGTAAGTTTTGCACGTAAAGTTGGATTTGTAGAAAACTATCTCTGGGGTGTAGAATGGTGGTATTGGATAGGCCAAAAATATGATCATTGGGAGTTTTGGCAGTACGGAGAGACAATAAAGTAATTAAGGTGTATAATTAATTATATGAATAAAACAATTTTAATTATTGAAGATAATAAAGCTTTACGCATGGTTATGCGTGATGAATTAGTTAGCAATGATTTCAAAGTTGTAACTGCTGAAAATGGTAAAGAAGGTTTAGAATTAATAGAAGAAACAGAACCAGACTTAATTGTTCTGGATTTAATTATGCCTGAAATGTCAGGAGAAGAAGTATTGAAGAATTTACAAGAAAAAGGTATTTCAAAAAGAATTCCTGTTGTTGTAACATCTTCAAAATCTGAACAAGCTGAGATTAATAACTGTCTTAATGTTTTGGGTGCTCGTGACTATTTTATCAAATCAGAAGTTAGTATAGATTTAATAGTAAAAAAGATAAAAAGTTTATTAATTTAAATACATAAATATATGACTACAAAAGATAAAAAGATATTAATTGTAGAAGATGAAATAAGTCTTTTACGTCCTTTAAGTGATTCTTTACGACAAGAAGAATTTGTTGTAATAGAGGCACAAAATGGGGAAGAAGGCTTAAAGAAAGCATTATCTGAAAAACCTGATTTAATTTTGTTAGATATAGCTATGCCTAAAATGAATGGTTTAGAAATGCTTGCAGAAGTAAGAAAAGATAGTTGGGGCAAAGATGTTAAAGTAATTATCTTAACAAACCTAGATGGTATGGAAAAAATTGCTGAAGCTGCTAAACAACAGACTTTTGATTATTTAGTTAAATCTGATTGGGAAACTAAAGATATTATTAAAAAAGTTAAAGATAAACTAGAATTATCTTAAAAAGGTCGAGTGTATAAAATATATAAAAAATAGTCAATTTAAATCTGACTATTTTAGAAAAAATTTATGGAACAACAAGAACAATATTTAGCATTAATGACAGAAATAATAGCTAAGCAGGCTGTTATTTTAGGTCCTGACATTGCTATCTTAAAAGCAAGAAGTGTAAGTGGAGTTGAAATTTCTGATGATGGAAAAGTAACTAGTCTTGAAGGTGACCCACAAGAAATCATTAAAAAACTTGTTGATGTATATGTTGATTTATCAGGTATGATAGTTAAAAACGCACTAAGTTCAGTTTTTGCTAAATACCCAACCCTAAAAGAGGTTGAATAATTTAATTTTTAATATGAATTCACTATATATGATAAGAAATATAATATTAATTGTTGGTTGGCCAGTATTAATTATTGGCAGTATATTAATTTTTGTTAAAGGTAGAGCAGTCTATAACATGGTAAAAGGATCTTTAGTTGGTAAAATTACTAAAGTTTTAGTTTTTACTATGCTTGTAGAAATGTATAGTTTAGGTATTGTATGTACAGCATACATGTTTTCGGACATTAAGAGTGTATACCTAGTTGTCCCTATCTTTGCAATTTGGTTTGTTACTTTTGTTTGGTCTCTTAAAGCATTAATAAATGCTCAAAAAGAAGCAACAAAGATTTAAAAAAACAATTAATCTCTAAATAAATGAATACACTAAATATTGTGTTCACGTTTTTTGCTATCCTAGTTATGATTGCTGGTATATTTTTATATTATAAAAGCCATAAATCAAAAATACAATTAGCTAAACGAGAAAAAGAAACTCAAAGACAAATGTATGAGTTAGCCATTTTAAAAGAATTGGGTGATCGAGTTGGGTATTCTTTAAATATACAGAATATTATTGATATTATTACTGGTTCTTTACATCAGTTTATAGACTACAGTGCTGTATCATACATGTTACTTGAACCAGAAGAGATAATATTTAAAGTTCATTTAGAAAAATCCATTTCTAGAGATTTTATTGATGAGGTTAAAGACAGAATGTTAAAGTCCTTATCTGCTTTATTAGATAAGAAACTTTCTGCAAAACAGGTTCAAGAAGTTTTATCTGGTGCTATTTTAACAGAAAATATAGAAACACCAGTTAAATCTTTCTTTAACATTCCTTTAGTAATAGGTGATAAGGTTGTTGGAGTTTTAACTGTTGCACATACTATGGAAGGGTTATACAAAGAAGAAGAGATGACTATATTGTATAAAATTACAGGTCAAGCCTCTCAAGCGGTAACAAAACTACAAGAAGTGGTTGAAATAGAGCAGAAAAAACTTAATTCAATGGTAGAAAGCATGTCTGAAGGAGTAATAATGACGGACAAAGATTATCGTATTGTTGTTGCTAACCCTAAAGCTAAAGAAGCTGTAGGAATTGAAGATAAAAAAGATGTAACAATTTTTGATTTTATTGATAAATTTAGTGGCGCTTTTGATATTAGAGGTAAGCTAGAAGAAAGTGTTAAGTTAGATAAAATATTAGAAACACCAGAGATATTATTAAAAGATAGATTTTATCAAACAATAGTTTCACCAGTTAAAAGTAGTTTTGGAATGAGTAAGGGGGAAACATTAGGAAGTGTTGTTATTTTACATGATATTACTCAGGAAAAGGAATTAGAGAAGATGAGAGATGACTTTACTTCAATGATGGTGCATGAATTACGTACACCGCTTGATGGTATTAAAAAGATGACAGAAATGCTTAAAGCTGGAAAGATAAAACCTGAAACAGAAAGCTTTACAGAATATCTTTCTATGATATTTGATAATTCTTCTGGGATGTTAGAAATGGTTAATGATCTATTGGATATTGCCAAGCTTGAAGCTGGTAAGTTTGAATTGAATCAAAAGCCAACTCCTATACTACCGATCTTTGATGATAAAATGAATTTTTTTACATCTTTAACTAAAGATAAGAAAATAATATTAAAGAAAAATATAAGTGAGGGTTTACCTGAAAAAGCTAAATTTGATGGAACTAGAATTTCTCAAGTTTTGAATAATTTAATTTCTAATTCTATAAAATTTACATCACCTGGTGGCGAAATAACTTTACAAGCATTAATGCATAATAAAGGTAAAGATATTAAAGAAGAAATGAAAACCTCAAAGATTAAGTGGTTTATTAAAGACAAGGAAGAGAAGATAAATAAACTACCTACATCAATAATAGTAGCCATAACAGATAGTGGTATAGGAATACCAGAAGAAAAAATTCCTGAATTGTTTAACAAGTTCAAACAATTTCAATCAACTGCTGTACAATCTGACAAAAAAGGAACTGGTTTGGGGTTAGCTATTTCTAAAGGAATTATAGAATCACATAAAGGAACTATGGGCGTTGAATCAAAAGAGGGCGAAGGTTCAACTTTCTATTTCACCATACCTGTAAGAAAATAATATTTAAAAATATATGATTGGACCAAAATTTAATTTTGAGAAAAAAGAAACAGCACCTAACAAAGAATTGAGAGATGAGATTATCTTATATTTCTTAAATAAATTAGGTTCTGGTAGTATGCAATACACAGAAGTCAGTGAAATAGATAGAAACTTATTTTTAGAAAAAATGTCTAAAGGAGGTGTGTCTTTTGGCGATCAATTGCAATGCATGCAAGAACTGGTTGAACAAGACATAAATGCTGGCCAACTATATATAGAAATAACAGAAGAAGATGATGACAAAAATCACATGTTTAAAATTTTAAGTTTCTTGATAAATGGAGAATTGGATAAAAAAATTGACAGTGATGATTTAAATGGTCTTTTAAAAGCAAATCTAGATCCTAAAGAATTTGAAAACAATACAGAAAGATTGATAAATGCACTGAAATCGGAAGACAAAAAAGCAGAATATAAAATATATATAGAAAAGTTAGGAAAAATAATATATAGTAAGCAATATGAAGTTTGGCAAGAATTTAAATTAATGGCAGAAGAAGCCGATGGTATCGCAAAATTGGCGGCTTAATATATGAATAAACTAAATCATTTAGCAATAATAATGGATGGAAATAGAAGGTGGGCCAGAAAAAGAGGTTTACCAGCCTTTAAAGGTCATGTCTTTGGACGTAAAACATTAAAGAAGGCTTTACAGTGGTGTATAGAAAATAAGATAAAATATTTGACAGTGTATGCTTTTTCTACGGAAAACTGGAAAAGACCAAAAATTGAAGTATCTTTTTTAATGAACTTCTTATCTAAGGTATTACAAGAAGAAGTAGATGAATTACATAAAGAAAAAATCCGTATGCGTATTTCTGGTAGAAAAGAAGGATTTCCAAAAAAGATACAAGAACTTATTAAAAAAGCTGAAAAACTCACAAAGAATAATAAAAAAGCCACATTACAAGTTTGTTTAAACTATGGTGGTCGTTCAGAAATCATAGATGCAGTTAAAAAAATATCTAAAATAAAACAAGTTACAGAAAAAATAATTCAAAAACATTTATACAACCCAGATATACCAGATCCTGATTTAATTATACGTACAGGTGGAGAGATGCGTTTATCAAATTTTTTAATTTGGCAATCGGTTTATTCTGAGTTATACTTTACTCAAACATTATGGCCAGATTTTAGTAAAAAAGAATTTAATAAAATAATTAAAGATTTCTATAACCGTCAACGTAGGTTTGGAAAATAAAAATTAAATTACATATATGGAAGAAAGATGTACTCAATGTACAATGCCCATTAATCACAATACAAAATGTGAATGTAATTCTGAGTTATGTTATCATTGTTGCAAGTGTGGAATTGACTGCAAATGTAAATGTGACGAAAAGTAAAAATATTATGTAGTAACATAATAATTAAGAATATGTTGGTTTTGGTGCTCCCTAATTTTAGGGATTTTTTGTTTGTAAAAAAGAATAGTTTGAGATAAGATAAAGACTATGGATTTATTTGATCAAAATTTAGAAAAGGATTTGGCACAAAATGCACCTTTAGCAGATAGAATGCGACCGATAAATTTAAATGAATATGCTGGTCAAAAAGAAATTATTGGTCCAAATACTTTATTACGTAAAGCAATAGAACAAGATGAACTACCATCTATGATCTTTTGGGGTCCTCCAGGTTGTGGAAAAACAACTTTAGCTACAGTTATTGCTAAAGCAACTAACTCAAATTTTATACAACTCACAGCTGTAACAGCAGGTAAAAAAGATTTATTAAATATTGTTAAAAAGGCTCACGACGAAAGAAAGTTTAAAAACAAAAGAACAATCCTTTTTATTGATGAAATACATAGGTGGAATAAAGCCCAACAAGATGCTTTATTGCCATACGTAGAAAAGGGGATTATCACTTTAATAGGGGCAACAACAGAAAACCCTTCATTTGAGGTTATAGCTGCGCTATTATCTCGTTCTCGTGTATACGTATTAAAACCTTTAGATTTTAATGATCTAAAAGAAGTTATTAAAAACACTTTAATAAATAAAGAAAGAGGATTAGGAAGTTTAAAGTTAAAGATTAATAAAGATGCAGAAGATTTTTTAATCAGTGCAGCTAACGGTGATGCAAGAACAATTTTAAATGGCTTAGAAGTTTCTTCTAAATACGTAGGAAAAGACAAAAAGATAACAAAGAAATTAATTGAAGAAGCCTTACAGCACAAAGCATTAATCTATGACAAAAAAGGAGATGAACATTATAATGTAATATCTGCTTTTATTAAATCAATGAGAGGATCAGATATAGATGCCTCAGTCTATTGGCTAGCAAGAATGCTAGCTGCTGGAGAAGATCCTAAGTTTATAGCTCGTAGAATGGTAGTCTTTGCTTCAGAAGATATTGGCAACGGACATTCAATGGCCTTAGTTGTGGCTAATGCGGTTTTTGAAGCAGTAGAAAAGATTGGCTTACCAGAATGTAGGATTAATTTGGCTCAAGGTGTTGTATATTTAGCAAGAGCACCTAAGGACAATAAATCATACATGGCATTAAATAGGGCAGAGAAAATCTTAAAAGAAACTATGAATTTACCCGTGCCATTACATTTAAGAAACGCACCAACAAAGTTAATGAAAGATTTAGGTTATGGTAAAGAATATATATATCCTCATTCTGAGGATGATTCAAAACAAGGATATTTGCCAGAAGAAATTAAAAATATTAAGTTTTATATATAAAAAAACAGGCTCCTGGTTCGAGCCTGTCCAAATGATTAATATCTCTTAAAAACTACCTAAAACCCACGCAACCAGGACATGAAAAACATCGGTTTATCATCTCGAATGTGGTATGATGCGGAAAAGATTAAATAATCTTTTTTATTTACTTTTAATGAATATTTTATAGTTGGAATATTCATTGGTACTTCCATCATAAAATGTAATATTGAATAACTTAATACAAAATTACCAAGTGAAATGTCTATAGCATGGTACGCAAATGCGAAATTAGTTTTCCAATCTGGCCGACCAGGCTCACCAAAATATAATCCATTCCAACTTATCAAAGAAATCTTTTTGAATGGATTAAAAATAAAGATTGGTGCGAGCCAAACCGCATTATCAAGCAATCCACCAGTAGGTCCTACATAAAAAGAATTTGTTACCTTCCTGCTATAAACTACTTGCTGGAATGAATTGTTGGCCTCAAAAATCAAACTTTTTGAAGTATCGGGACTAATATAAGTACAACTACCCCCAAATCCATTACTGAGAGGACTTTTGCCTCCATAAACAACTCCATTAGCCAGTTTTAATCCTAAATCCTGTGCAAACGAGACGCTTGCCAAGAAAAGAATCCAAAGTATTGATAAAATGATATTTTTCACAACTACCTCCAAAAATTAAATGAGTTATATAATTTACAATTTAACTTAACAATATATTAAAGCAAACTTTTAACCTTATGTCAACCCCTAAATGTAATATTCAAAACAATTTAAAAAACTGTAATTGCACATATTCTTGTGACAAAAAAGGCAAGTGTTGTGAATGTGTGGCTTATCATAGAGATAGAGAAGAACTGCCAGCTTGTTATTTTTCTTCTGAAAAAGAAAAGACCTATAATAGGTCTATTTCTAATTATCTAAAACAATAAGTTATTCGTCGTTTAGATCGAGCTCTTTATCTACTTTTGGGCATTCGTGGTTTAAATGATCTCCACCACAATGCCCACAATGACTCTTCATGTTGTTATATGTCTCTCGGTCCATTGGCTTTTTTTCTTCATTATTATCCAACCCCCAATCTTTAGGAAGTTCTTCTGAATTGTTTCCCTCGTTTTTTTCAACAACTTCGGGCACGTTTTTATTTATAGGAATATTTTTATTAACTAGATCTTCTGGCTGATTATCATTAGACATCCATTCTTCTATTTTCTCTTTTAATTTTGTTTTTAAGGTTGGTATATTAAAATCAGCTTTTAAATCTTCTTCTTTGGGCATATGTAGTTCTATTTGGCCATTTTTATTAAGACTAGCTGTAATTGTTTGTTTTTTTTCTAAATGATTTTCAATACTAAAACTACAGTTATAACCTGTTATATCTTCCATCATATCCTGTGTCCCTGTTAAGTTTACCTTGATTTTAGTTCTGTCTTCTAAACTCAAACTAGGTTTTTCTTCTGGACCTCTAAAATTATCATTTTCATGTATACTCATATAACTTAATTTAACTACTTTTTGGCTAAAAAAGCAATGATTTTAATTAAAGATTTATGTGGATAACTTTAATTGACATATGTAGGTTTTTGTGATAATATTCGATATTAATCATTAATAACTTGTAATTTTTGTGTTTTCATATAAAATTACTACTATTACTCAAATATATGTTAAAAATCGCTTATATCGGACAAAAAGGGGTTTTAAATCCATCTGGTGGTGGTATTGAAACTCACGTAGAAGAGTTATCTGTACGTATGGCTAATAAAGGCCATAAGGTATTTTTATATACTCGTCCTCATTATACTCCAGCAGAATACAAAAAGTATGAAAATGTTAGTTTAATTAGTATTAAATCTATTCATACTAAACATTTGGATGCTTTATCTCATTCACTTTTTTCTATTCTTCACGCTGTGAGGAACAAAATGGATATTATCCATATTCATGGTGTTGGTCCTTCTTTTTGGTCTTGGTTACCTAGAATTATATCTCCAAGGATTAAAGTTATTTCAACTGCTCATAGTGATGATTGGAATCATCAAAAATGGAGTTGGTTTGCACGTACAAGTTTAAAATTTGGTGCGTGGATGTCTGCTAAAGCAGCTCATGATGTAATAACTGTTTCTAAAGAATTACAAAAAAGATTTTTATCTTTATATAACCGTAGTATTAAACTTATTCCAAATGGAGTATTTACTGAAAAGATTAATACTAATGATGAATTAATTAAGAAATTTGATTTAAAGAAAGATAAATATATCTTAGCTATTTCTAGATTAGTTCGCCATAAGGGTATCCATTATTTAATTCAAGCTTTTAAAGAATTAAAAAAGGATAAGAAATACAAAGATTACAAACTTGTAATAGTTGGCGATGCTTCATTTACTGACTCATATGCTAAGTTCTTAAAGAAAATGGTTAATGGTAATAAAGACATTGTCTTTACTGGCCCTCAAAGAGGTGAAACATTAGAACAAATTTTATCTAATGCATATGTTTATGTATCACCATCAATGGCAGAGGGTTTATCAATTGCACTATTAGAAGCAATGAGTTATGCAAATACTACATTAGTTTCAGATATTGTAGAAAACTTGGAATTAGTTAACGGTGATTCTAATTTAGGTTCAGTTGGGTTTAGTTTTAAAAACAAAAGTATTCCTGATTTAACTGATAAATTAAGAATTCTTTTAAATGACCCAAAGATTGTTAAACAAGTTGGTAAGAAAGCACGTGAATTTGTAAAAGTATATTACAATTGGAATGATATTGTAGATAGAATTGATAAAGTATATATGGGTAGTATAACTGTTAAGGATAAAGTTAAAAGACAGCCTTTTAAACAGTTTGCATTCAAAAAAGCTTAAAATATTATTTAATTTAAATACTCAAAAACACCTAATTTTAGGTGTTTTTGAGTTTAAAATAAATTTAGTTACTTGTTTTTTTGCTTTTTATGTGATACTATTTAACTAGATGAGTAAAATAAATCAAAAACAAATCGAATACTGGAAACAATCTGCTCTTCGTACTTGGAAGGTTAGTTTAAGTTTATATAAAAATAAACACTACGATGCTTGTTTGTTTTTCTGTCATTTATCAATAGAAAAATTATTGAAAGGATTAATAACAAAACAAACTCAGGATAACCCGCCTTATATTCATGATTTAAAAACTTTAGCAAAAATTGCGAAAGTTAAAATATCTGAGGAACAAAACGATCAACTTGGTATTTTAACTACTTTTAATATAGCTGGCAGATATTCAGATGTTAAACATGATTTCTATAAAAAATGTACAAAAAATTATACTAAACAATATCTAGATGTTTCAAAACAATTATTTTTATGGCTAAAAAAAGAATATCAAAAGTAATAGAAAACAAAATTTTAAGTTATGTAAACGAACTTAAAAAAGATAAACTACCAATAAATAAAGTGGTTCTTTTTGGTTCGTACGCCAAAGGAACCTCTAATAAATATAGTGACATTGATCTGTGTATTGTGTCACCTAAATTTAAAGATTTTGTGGATGATATGCAATATTTATTTATTAAAAGAAAAGACAATACTATTCCAAATATTGAACCAATTGGTTTTAATCTAAAAGATTATAAACAACCATCAATGCTTACTAAAGAAATTCAAAATCATGGAATAGAAATAAAAATTTAATTTATATTTAAACACCACAAAAACACCTAAAATCAGGTGTTTTTGTGTTTTTAGGCAAGTAGACAAAAAAGGATTTAGGTGTTAAGATAAGGCTGATATATTTAATATTCTTCAAATAAAATGCTCAAAAAAATATTCGCAAAATTTTCACATGATTTAGGTATTGACCTGGGAACAGCCAATACCCTTGTTTATGTTCGTGGAAAAGGGATAGTAATTAATGAACCATCTGTTGTAGCTATCAACACAAAAACAGATAGGGTTTTAGCAGTAGGAGGTGATGCCAAAAAAATGATTGGAAAAACACCTGGGCATATTGCTGTTTCAAGACCTTTAGTTAATGGAATCATTTCTGACTTTGAAGTAACAGAAAAAATGTTAAAGTATTTTATTGATAAAGTTCACAAGGAATCATACAGTATTGTTCCAAGACCAAGAGTTGTTGTTGCAATTCCATTAAATATTACAGAAGTTGAAAAAAAGGCTGTTGAAGATGCTGCTTTGTCTGCTGGTGCTAGAGAAATATTTTTAGTTGAAGAACCTATGGCCGCTGCCATAGGTGCTCGTTTACCAATCAATGAAGCTATTGGAAACATGGTTGTAGATATTGGTGGTGGAACAACAGAGATAGCTGTAATTTCTTTAAGTGGTGTTGTATCATGTAAATCATTAAATATTGCTGGCGATGAATTTAATGCAGATATTGTTCAGTATGTAAGAGATAAATTTAACTTATATATCGGAGAAGCAACAGCAGAGGATATTAAAATTAAAGTAGGATCTGTTTTTTATCTAGAAGATTCTTTAGAAATGGAAGTACGTGGACGTGATGTAATGAGTGGACTACCAAGATTAGTTAAGGTTTCAGATGCTCATGTTAAAGATGCTGTAACTAAATCAATTAAAACTGTTGTAGATAATATTAAAACAGTTGTTGAAACAACTCCTCCGGAATTAGTATCTGAAATATATGAAAGAGGAATAGTTTTGGCTGGTGGTGGAGCTCAATTTAGAGGTATAACGGACTTAATTTTTTCAGAAACTCAAATCCCTACTCAAATATTAGATGATCCTTTAACTGCTGTTGTACGTGGTACAGGTATTATTTTAGAAGACATGGAAGGCATGGCAGAAGTTTTAGTACCAACTACTGATGAATAAACATATATATGGCAAAAAGAATCCCAAAAAGTAAAATATTTTATTTAGTTCTTGTTATTGTCTTATTGATAATATTTCACTACATTGGCATTTTAAAACCTTTGGAAAATTTAATTACCAAGGGTTTTAGTTATCCTTTAAATTGGGCGTCTAGAGCAACACAAAGTGTTTCAAGTCCTTTAAAAAATGTTGGTAACTCTACTAACTTATCTAAAGAAAATGAAGACTTAAAAGAGAAAATCATTAGGTTAGAGAATAAGGTTGTAGAATTGCAAGAAATATTGAGTCAAAATGAAATATTAAGTAGCCAATTAGACTTCTTAAAAGAAAACAATATAGAATCTATTCCTGCTAAAGTTATTAGTAGGGGGATTAATCAGAATCATAATTTATTAATCATAAATCGTGGTTCAAAAGATAATTTAAAAGAAGGCTTAGTTGTTACAATTAAAGATGGCTTAGTTGTAGGTAAAATAGTAAATGTTTTTGATACAATTTCTCATGTTTTATTACTAACAGATTCTCATTCTGAAATTAATGCAACAATTTTAAATCAAGATATTGATGATTCAATAGTTGGAATTCTTAAAGGTAAATTAGATATTGGTTTAGAATTATCTATGATTCCTAAGAATAAGAGTATAGAGGTGGGGGATGTAATTTTTACATCAGGAGTTGAAGAAACAATACCTTCTGGATTGCTTTTAGGTGAAGTGTCTGAAATATCTGAGGATGAAAGAGACCTTTTTAAAACAGCTAAAATATGGCAACCAGCTGATACTAAAAATATTTCAATAGTTAATGTTATATTACCTTAAGTATGTTTAAAAAAACTGTTTTAAATTTAATATTATTACTTTTATTCTTTTTTATACTTTTTGGTTTTGTTTCTCATATATCTATTTATACTAACATTTGGTTAATAGTTATTGTATATTTAGTTTTATTCTTTGATGAATATACCGCCCTGTTGTGGACTTTTGGTTTAGGTTTGTTATTAGACCTATTTTCAATTACTCCTTTTGGTTTTTATTTAATAATCTTATCTTTAATATATTTAATCTTGTCTCATTTAAGTAAAAAAGTTTTAACCCATAAATCTTTAAGTACATTTATTACTTTAAGCTTAATAGCTATTATCTTTTTCTATTTTACTATGTGGCTTTTAAACATTCTTTTTAATGTTTTGAATTTTGATATCTTCTATAATCTCTCTTTTGTTGATATACTTATACAAACATTAATAAATTTATTAGTCTCAGTCTTACTTTTCTTTATTGCTAATTTCTTTACTAAAAGATTAAGGCTTGAAAGTATTTTAAATACATGAGTATTCTGCAATCAATTGTTTTAGGTATGGCCCAAGGTATTACAGAGTTTTTACCAATCTCTTCAAGTGGACATCTAATCTTAATACCAAACATATTTAATTGGCCCGATCAAGGCTTAGCCTTTGATGTGCTTGTACATTTAGCTACAGCTTTAGCTATTATCTTTGTTTTACGTAAAGAAATTAAAGAAATATTAATAGGATTATTTAAAGGAGAAAACAAAACATGGCTATATATCCTAATTGGTATTATCCCAGCAGGAATTGTTGGATATTTTTTAAATGACGCAATAGAGACCAAATTTAGATTAGTTCAATTAGTTGGTTTTAATTTAATCTTTTGGGGTTTTATTCTGTGGTTATCTGAAAGATATTCAAATAGGCTAGGGGAGAAAATTGAAAATATTAAAAATGTAAAAATTAAACAAGCTTTAAATGTTGGTTTTGTTCAAATCCTAGCTTTGTTTCCAGGAACCTCAAGATCTGGAATAACAATAACCGCTGGACTGTTTAGTAAATTAGATAAAAAAACAGCAGTTAATTTTTCTTTTCTATTAGGTTTGCCTTTAATATTAGCAGCTGGAGCATTTAAAACAATTGAAGCTGCAAACACAGGAATGTTTCAAGCCGATTTATTGCCTTTGATTTTTGGATTTTTAGCCAGTTTAATTAGTGGCATATTTGCTATTAAATTTTTATTACACTTAATCAAAACAAAAGGATTTAAAGTTTTTGTTATTTACAGAATGATATTAGGTATTATTCTTTTGTTGTTTCTAATATGAAAAAAATTCTAGTTGCGATGTCTGGTGGTGTAGATTCTTCTGTTACTGCTGCAATATTACAAAAACAAGGTTACGACGTAACCGGTGTTTTTATGATTAACTGGAAAGAAGATTCTACTTTAGAAAAATGTACTTGGGAAGATGAGTATAGGGATGCAAAAAAAGTAGCGGATAAATTAGGTATTAAGATATTTACTTGGGATTTTAGTAAAGAATACAAAGAAAAAATATTTACATATTTTATTGATTCATACAAAAAAGGTTTAACACCTAATCCAGATACGTTATGTAATAAGTATATTAAATTTGGATCTTTTTTGGATCAAGCTAAGAAATTAGGTTTTGATCAAATAGCTACTGGGCATTATGCTCAGATTAAAGAAAATAAACTATTAGAAGCAAAAGATAAATCTAAAGATCAATCTTTCTTTTTATATGAACTCTCAGAAGATAAATTAAAGAATATTATGTTTCCTTTAGGAAACTTTAAAAAAGATAAAACAAGAAAATTAGCTAAACAATTTGATTTGCCAGTTAGTGAAAAAAAAGATAGTTATGGTATTTGCTATATTGGTGAAAAAAATATGCAAAAATTTTTAGGTGAATATATCAAAGCTGAACCAGGAGATATTATAAATTCAAAAGGGGATATATTAGGTAAACACGATGGTTTGTACCATTATACAATAGGTCAAAGACAAAGAATTAAAATTGGTGGTACAGGACCATATTTTGTACTTAAAAAAGACTATACAAATAATACCTTGATTGTTACTAATGATTCTGAGGACAAAGGGTTGTATTCTAAGGAAATTTATGTTAAAAACATACATTGGGTGAACTCTAAGCCAAAACTACCTTTTAACTGTTTGGCGCGCATTAGAAATTTACAAGAATTAGTTAAAATATATATACAGGAAGATAAAGACAAATTAAAAATAACCTTTAAAGCTCCTGAAAAAGCTGTTGCCCCAGGCCAAGCTATTGTTTTTTATGAAAAGAAGGGTTTGTTTAAAAAAGAATATATAGTGCTTGGTGGAGGAATAATTGAATAATTATGAAATACAAGACAAAATATAGGATACTAGAAATAATTCCAGGAGCCACTCTGTGGCTGACTTTTATTTTAGCTATTGTCTTATCATTCATAAAACCCCTTTGGGTAATATATTTTATAATCATCTATGACCTATTCTGGTTTATTAGAATTGCATACTTTGTAACATATCTATTTATCTCTTTGAAGAAATATAGAGAAACAAATAAAACAAATTGGTTTGATAAAGTGAAAACATTAGGAAATTGGGAAAAATATGAACACTTTATTGTTATGGCTACATATAGAGAAAGCTATAAAGTTCTTCGTACAACCTTGGAAGGATTAGCTAATATAGATTATGATACAAAAAAATTAACTGTAATTTTTACAAGAGAATGTGGAGAAAGAGCAGGTAAAGAATATGAACAAGAATTTTTAGATGGTTTTGAGAAATTAAAACAAGAGTTTGGGTATAAATTTAAAAGACTTGAAGGATATATACATCCTATGGTTGAACCAGGGGAGTTAGCTGGTAAAGGGGCTAATTGTACTTGGGCAATGAAAAAAGCTACAAAAGAAATTATTGATACAGAAAATATTCCATATGAAAACATTATTGTATCTAACTTTGATTCAGATACAATGACATACTCTCAATATTTTTCTCGTTTAACATATTTATGGATGACAGCAGAAAACCCACATAGACATTCTTACCAACCTTTAACTTTATATAACAACAACATCTGGGATGCTCCCTCTTTTGCCAGAGTTACAGCTAACTCAACAACTTTTTGGTTAATGATGGAAAAAGCAAGACCAGATAGAATGTTTACATTTTCATCTCATTCAATGAGTTTTAAGACTTTAGTTGAAGTAGGTTATTGGGAAACAGATATTGTAACTGAGGATTCACGTATATTTTTACAATGTTTTGACCATTTTGATGGCGAATATTCTGTTATTCCAATGTATGTACCAATTTCAATGGATACGGTTATGGGAGAAAACATGAGAGAAACTGCTAAATATCAATACAAACAGATGAGACGTTGGGCTTGGTCAGTTGAACATTTCCCATGGATGATAACTAGATTTGGTAAAAACAAAAAAATCCCTTGGAGAAAAAAGATTAAATATATGTTTAATCAATCTGAGGGACAATTTAGTTGGGCAACAGGGCCTTTATTTATATTAATTTTAGGCAGACTACCATTAATTATTGCTGCTGCAACAGGTGAGAGTATAGCTATTGTTCAAAATACACCATTTGTTTTAGAAACGTTAATGAGTTTAGCCATGTTTGGTATTATTATTTCTGCTTTTGTAAATATATATTTCTTACCAGCTCGTCCAAATACACATAAAAAGTATAAATGGATAATTATGGTTGCTCAATGGATAATGTTACCAATTACTATGATCTTATTTGGTTCAATACCTGCTTTTGATGCACAAACACGTTTAATGTTAGGCGGTAAATACAGGCTTGGCTTTAATGTGACCAAAAAACATAGGAAATAAAAAAAGCCATTTAATTTAAATGGCTTTTTTGAAACAATTCTGTAATATTTAAAAATTTGTTCTGTCAAATTATCGTCCATATTCCATAATACTTATAACTATTATCGCTATAAACCCGCTAAATACAAAAATGATAAATAATATCCCGAACAAACCTTTGTATTTTTTTATATTTTCTTTGTTCATCACTTACCTCCAATAGTTGTTATGATTTTTTAAACAAATTATTAGTTTAAAATTATATTATTTTATATAATTTGTCAAGTCAAATACCCATTAATAAAAGAATCTGCATCCATAACTTTTTTACCTTGTGGTTGCAGTTTTTTAATTTTCAATAATATATTATCTTTGCATGAGATATATAACTTTTTATCTTTAACAACAAATTCTCCTAGATTTGAATTATCTTTAATGTCTGTTAATTCAATTTGTATAAACTTTAATATATTTCCTTTATATTCCATAAATAACCCTGGCCAAGGAGTAAAAGCTCTCCATTGGTTATATATATCTCTAGCAGACTTATTCCAATCAATCTTTCCCTGTTCTTTTGTAATCATTTTACAGAACGTAGCTTGTTCGTGATCTTGTTCTTCTGGTTGTATTTCTTTAGAAATATATTTAGGAATAACATTAATTAAAGTTTTGCCACTTAATTCAGCTAATTCATCATGTATATCTCCAATAGTTAGAATATCTTTTAATACATACTTCTCCTGAGATAAAATTGCTCCATGATCCATTTTTTCATCCATTAACATAATAGTTACAGCTGTTTCTTTGTCTCCATTTAATATAGCTGCTTGAATAGGTGATGGTCCTCTATATTTAGGCAATAAAGAAGGATGAATATTTATTGACTTATATCTAGGTACATCTAAAACTTCTAAAGGCATTATCTTTCCATATGCAGCTACAACATTTAAATCTAAATTAAATTTTTTTAATTTTTCAATAAATTCATTGTTTAATTTTTCTGGTTGTAAAACTTCTATCTTATTTTCTTCAGCTAAAACTTTAACAGATGGGGAAGTAAGAACTTGTTTTCTGCCAACTGGTTTATCTGGGGCACAAACTACTACTACAATTTTAAAAGCGTCTTCTTTTAGAAGACGTTCTAATATTATTTCAGCAAATTCTGGTGTACCAAAAAAAGCTATCTCTATTTTATCTTTATTCATTTAACTAATTTATCGATAAATAAGATTCCGTCTAGATGGTCAACTTCATGTTGTAATACACGAGATAAATAGTCATCACATTTAATTTTATGTGATTTACCATTACGATCTATATATTTAACTTTGATCCTTTTTGGCCTTTTAACTCTTCCAAACTTTCCTGGTAAAGACAAACAACCCTCATCAATTATACTTTTACGTAAACTTTTCTTTAATATCTTAGGATTAATAAATTCCTGTGGTTTTCCAGATGCATCTAAATTTACAACAACTACTCTTTTTTGTTCACTTACTTGAGGTGCAGCTAAGCCGGCTCCATCTTCCTTAAGCATTGTTTCTGAGAGAGAATCTATAAACTGCTGAAATTCTGCACTACTAATCTCATCACTTGAAATTTCAACTGACTTTTCTCTTAAATTCTCATTAGGATAAGTTAATATATCTAATATCATATATGTGGATAAATATTAATTTGACAACTTTTTTAAGCTTTGATAATATTATTTACAATATGACTGGACAAAACTTTAAACTATTTTATTTATTAATTAAGAGCTTAAAACAATAGCCAGTCTTTTAGATACGATATCATAAAACTATACAAATATCAAACTGAGGACTGGCTAAAGTAGCCAGTCTTTTTAATTACATTACACAATTTTAATAATTGGAGGACGTATTCATGAAAAATGCAACCCCAAATAACCCAGAACCTGGTTTCAGTGATCTATCAACTTTTATGCTTAATCAAAAATTAAAGGAGAAGAGAAATAATTTAAAACAATCAACTCAACATGTACCGGACGGCAATGGATTTAAATTAAAAAATACTGAATGGCAGATGGCTGTTCAAGATATAAAAAAGATAAAACGCTTTATAACCTTAGAACAAGAGGCAAAAAAAGAAATTGAAAATTCAGTAGGATACAGTTTCAAAATAGCAGGGAACTGGTAATAAATTCATGAATATATAACAAAAATTTTAATAAGGGATTGTCTTATACAGTCCCTTATTTATTTACACTAATTTTTCTGGATCTACATCAATAACAAAATCTGGAGGAACTAAATCATAGATATCTTTTAAATCTTGTCTATTTGTTTTAATAATAGTGTTATATCTAAACTTTTCTCTAACTTTTCTTGGATAAGCAGGTAAAGGACCTAAAATATCAATATCTAATTTTTTATCTTTAATCTTTTTTATTAATTGGTCAGATAAATAAAAAGCTTTTGAATTACTTTTATCTTGAAAAATTATCTTAACTAATTTTGAAAATGGGGGATAGCTAAGTTCTTTTCTTGTTTTTAATTCTGAATCATAAAATCTTTTTAAATTATTTTGTTTTAAGCTTTGTAAAATAATATCATCTGGATTATATGTCTGTATAATAAACTGAGTATCTTTTGTTATTGCTAACAGATTTTTAATCATTTGAAAAGCCTTTTCTTGAGCTCTAAAATCTGGATATTTAATTAATTGATCAAAATTAATAAAAGAAATTAAACCTAGATTGTTAAAATCTAATTTTTGTAAAGCAAATTGTGTACCAATAACAATATCTGTATCTTTTATATTCTTCTCTTTATCTTCTTTAGATAGGGTTAATATTTTCTTATCTTTAAAAACATTCTTTAGTTTATTGGCAATATCTTCTACACCTTTTGATTTAAACTTAATATTAGGACCTACACATTTAGGGCAAAGAGGTGATATGTCTTTTGAAAATCCACAATGATGACAATGTACTTTTTTTGTTTCATTGTGATAGATGAGAGATATATTACATTCTGGACAAACAAAGACATATTTACAATCTTCGCACGTAACAAAACCAGCTAAACCCTTACGGTTATGTAATATGAAGATTTGTTCTTTGTTTTCTAAAGTTACTTGTATATTATTAATCAATTCTTCACTTAAAAAAGAATAATTTCCTTTTTCTTGTTCTCTTTCTAAACTTACTATATTAAACCTCTTATTAACCTTCCTTGTTTGTATATCCTTAAAATCTGAGTATCTTTCTATGCTAGGAGAAGGAGTAGAATATATTAATTTACATTTTTGTTTTTCCGCTAGCCATTCAGAAACTTTTCTAGAATCATATCTTGGATTAATATCTGATTGCTTATGATTCCAATTTTGTTCGTTGTCTATAATAATCATACCTAAATTAGTAAAAGGTAATGTTACAGACATCTTTGTCCCAATAACAATTTTAGGTTTTCCCGATAAGATATCTACATATTCTTTAAAATATTTAACTTTAGCTGTTAAGTGACTATGTACTTTAAGAACCTTGTCTTCATCTAAATTTAGATCTTTAATTAATTTATCTATTTGATCAATTTCAGGAACTAAAATTAAAATTTGTTTATCTTTATTTTTTTTAATAACTTCTGAATATTTTTTGTTCCTTTCATCAAAATTTTCCCAAAGAAAAAATTCTTTCGTGTGTTTTGTTTTCTTTTGTGTCCTTTTTTGTTTAATATCTATCTTTGTATGTTTAGGAATAAAAGGTATAAAAGATCTAGTTACAACACCAGCAGAAACTGCATAATATTCAGATATTTTTTTAATTAAATATATCTGGTCTTTGGTTATGATAGGGAATTGATATATTAATTTAGATATATCTTTAAACTTCTTATTTCTTTCCTTTTTTTCAATATTTACAATTAAACCACTAACAGTTCTATTTCTAAAATTAATTTCAACAATTTGACCAATTTTAATATCTTGTTCCATTGTTTTGGGAACATTGTAGGAAAATATACCTAAATTCCTAGGTAATCGTATAGCTGGTATTACTTTTATTATCATGATTCCATTTTAGCACATGTTATGTTAAGATTAAACTAAATAATATCCTTATAAAATTAATCAGAAGGAGAAGATAATGAGATCATTTGATTTTTTAAATTCACTAGATATTGTACGTTTAGCATACATATCAAGTGGAGTAGCCGGCACTCTCAGAAAATATAAGAGATTTGGTAGTTTGAATTTACTTGACGATAGAGATTTTGGATTTATTGCTGAAGCTAAAAATTTTTTTGTTATCGCGCAAAAAGGAATTAATCCTTTTGTTTCAAGACCAAATTCAAAACAAATTTCTACCTTTATCTGTTATATAAAAATTAGACATATTACTGGTAAAGTTCATGCAACAAATTATAAAGAAGTTGCTCAAGAATTAACTGAATTTTTACAAATATTTGATACACTTAAAGACACATCTACAAAATACCCTATTGACCTGGATACTATAATAAAGTTTTTTGAATGTCTTGGCAAAATCTGTCTCCTTAAACTCTGGGTTATATCTCAAGATGAACAACACAAATAATGTAAACAAAAAACCGCTATCTTATTTTTAGGTAGCGGTTCTTTTTTTCTATTCTATATATAATAATTGTTTTAAATAAACTCAGCTACTAGATATCCTACACCAAATGGTCCTTCGTAGGATAAGATGTTTGGTTTTAAATCTACTTCATTAATTACACCTAACAACATGGCTATTGAACGCATACCACATTCTCCGGCTTTTTTCATAAAATCTTCATCAACCTTAATAGCTTTATCATATTGTTTGTCCCTAATTGATTCAATAAGTTTTTTATCAAACTTCTTACCTTCTGGCGCATATCCTGCAGGAGAATCTTCTATTAAAGAATGAGAAAGGTCTCCGGAAGCAATAACTGCAATTCTTTCATTACTTTTTTTAATTAAACTTGATAAATCTTTACCAAAATTAAAATGTGTTTTTAAATCTGCACCAGAATAACTTATTGGTATAACCTTAATATCTTTTAATCCTTCAGATAAATATGACAAAGGAACAGATATACCATGATCTACTTCTTCTTCATGAACCAACCTAACAATATCTTTTGTTTCAAAATGTTCATAGATTTGATATGACATTCCCAAATGGCCTTGCCATTCTAATTTAGTAACTAAATCACCAAACTCTGCTAATGAAGCTTTTAAAACAGGGGATTGATTAATTGATATTTTACTTTCATGTATTTCACCATGGGGTGTGAAGATTATTATTGTATCAGGCTTTAGAGAATATAAATCACCAGCCAATTTTTCCATAGCTAATTTTGTTTTTTTAATCACATCTAAATTTTCTTTCCCTATAGTGGGAATTAAAATTGGAGGATGTGGTGTAATAGCTGAAAAAATTAGCATACTTCTTATTTATCTATCTTTAATTCATCTCCTAATGGGTGTAAACTCAAAACTTTGCTTGTAGTTGTAATAATATTAGCCCATTTGTAACCCAAACCTTCAAATGTCTTTTCGTCAGCAATTGGTCTACGTTGACCATTAGAAATTACATATACTTCGGGTTTATCTTTAGACTTAACTAATTCACCATCTCTTAACTTAGCTGGATCAGAAGTTGGATATTTTTCTAATTCTTCTGGAGAAACTGGAGTCAATTTAAAATCTGAATAATATACTTGCATAAGTTCTCTTGACCAGATAGGGTGCTTCTTTCCATTTTCTACATAATATACACCACCAGTTGTATTATCTTGCAACAGTCCACCCGTTGGATAAGAACTTTCAATAGTAATTGCTTCTCCCAAAACATATCCTGAGATTTCTTTTTCTTCAACATCAATTACTTCTTCTGGGTTTAAACCAATAACTCTGAATACTTCCATACTAGATATACGTCTTAAAGTATCATTGTCTAATAGATATATTTCACTGGCCGGAGTTTCTAATAGAGAATAGTTTGAATATTTAATTGGTATACCTGTCTCATAATTAGCTAACTCATCAGCAGGCACAGATAAAATTTTATCAAAAGAATACCTTGATGCAAATGCTGATTTAGATGCAAATGCTCTTTTTGTGCCTCCTTGTATTAACCAGATACCACCATCAGCTTGATTTTGTAAAAGTGATCCATCTGGATATCCTCCATTTAAACCGAACCAATCTGACCATATATCATGGAATAATTCATTACCATGTATGTGTGGGGTATAGATATACAAAGCCTTGGTTGCATCATTGGTCATAGTTACATTCTCACCATCAATTTGATAACTTTGTCCTGTTTGATATCTAAATTCATTAGGGTTATCTAAATAGTATCTAGCCGAACCTGCACCCCAATCAATTTGATTAGCCAATCCTCTATATTTTTCTCCACAACCACCACTGTCTGGGCAACCATAACCAGCAGCCCAATCTAATTGTCCTTTAGAAGGAGTAGAATCAGTTACTAAACTTTGCTCTTTTTGTAATAGAGTTAAAATATATCTTGGACTAATCTTGTATAACCAAGCTGAATCTAATATTATCTGTGGAGTAATCATTCTTGCGTTAGGATCAATGTATGTATGTAAAGTACTACCTTTGTCTTTAAGAAAATTAAACACATCATCCATACTCATAGAAGTATAGTCTGTCATATCGTTATTTGATATGATGTAATGTGGATTAAATGTTTCTTGTGCAAAAACACCACTTATTGGTGCTAGAATAATACCTAAACTTAGAAGAGAGATTAATAGTTTTGTTTTCATACGCTTTCTTTGTATTTGTTAATATTTATACACATTCAGTATATCAAATATGTATTATTTGAACAATACATAAAATTGCCAAAAAAACATTAAATTGTTAATATGTATGTATATGCCAAGGTATTTTATTGCTTTAAATTTACCTCCAGAAGCTAAAACTGTTTTTAAAGATATTCAGGATGGTTTAAAGCAACAAAATTCTGACGTTAAGATAACTTGGGTAGACCCACATATTGGACATATAAACATGCATTTTTTAGGGGATTTAAATGAAAATGATCTAAACCACCTGAAACAGGAATTAAAGGCTTTAAAAGAGAAATATGGGCCAATTTCACTGGTCTTAACAGGAGTTGGAGCCTTTCCAGGTATAGAAAACCCTAGAATCCTATTCTTAGGAATCAAACACTCCGGAGAGAATAATTTAATCAAACTTTATTCAGATCTTAAGGATATATTAATACAAGAAAAGATACATATAGAAGAGAGACCTTTTATTGCTCATACAACTTTAGGAAGAGTAAAGAGTAATAGTAATAGAGTTAAATTCCCCGGAGAAGAAATGAAGGATTATGAATTTAAGGTTGATTCATTTAAACTTATTGCTAGTACACTAACTGCAGAAGGACCAATGTATGATGTAGTTGAAAGTTATGATTTATGAACAAACAAATTAAAATTTTAGATGTTAAAATAGATGTGATTTCTAAAATTGAACTTTTAGAAAAAATTAAAGAGTTATTACAATCAAACAGACAAGAACAACTTGTAACAACTAATCCTGAATTCATTATTGAGGCTCAGAAAAATATAGAGTTTAAAGAGATATTAAATAACTCATGGTTATCTATAGCTGATGGATATGGAATTAGATTAGCAGCTAAATATCTTGATTTGGCTAAAGATAAAAAATCTAAAATTATTAAATTTTTAATAGGAATGAAAATAGCGTGGTGGGGAATAACAAAAAAAGACACAAAATTAGATGTTGTTAAGGAAATTATCACAGGTGCAGATTTAATTCCTGATATATTAGAAATTTGTGAAAAACAAAATCTAAAAGTAACTATACTTATTTGGGAAAAAGGATTATCTACAGAAGAAGAAGTAAATGTAAAATTAAAAGAAAAATATCAAAAATTAAATTTTCAATGTGATAAGATGCAAAAAGATGGAAATAATATTGATTTAGAAAAGATAAATGAATTTAAGCCAGATTTATTGTTAGTCAACACGGGTGCACCTTATCAAGATAAGATAGTGATAGATAATATAAAAAAAATACCAAGTTTAAAGCTTGGAATAGGTGTGGGAGCTTCAATTGATTTCATAATTGATAAAATAAACAGAGCCCCACAACAATTGCGAGGCTCATACGAATGGTTGTTTAGATTAATTAAACAACCAAAGCGATGGAGACGAATTTGGAATGCTACTATAAAATTTCCATTAATAATCTTTACTAAAAGTATAGATTATAATAAATTGTGAAAATAATATAAACTAAAGCCAAAATTCCAAAATAACTTACAAGATAAAATATTATTATATTTGCAAGATCTTTTTTTTTGGGTTTATAATAATATAATCCCGAAAATATTTTATAACATATCTTTTGAGTTATTTTAGCAAAAAACAGGCCTACGACCCCAAATGCAATAGAAAAAATAGGTGACGTTAAGACTAGTTGAACAAACCTTTTCATGCCCTTAGTACTCTCCATAGATTCAACGAAGTTGGCATAAGAGCAACATAAAACAATCAACAGACCAAATAATACGACAAAAACAATACCTAAGATAAAACCAATAATACCACACTTATGTTTTACAAGAAGTACCATAATAAGTTTACCTCCATAGTAAAATTCAAATTATATAATTAACTATAACCACCTTAAACTAATATACTAAAAAAGTCAATATGAATAAAATTAAAACAAGATTTGCACCAAGTCCAACAGGAGATATACATATAGGAAATCTAAGATCTGCTCTTTTTGAATATTTGTTTGCTAAAAAAAATAATGGTGAATTCATATTAAGAATAGAAGATACCGATCAAGATAGATTAAAAGAAGGCGGGGTAGATTCAATCCTAGATGCTTTAAATTGGGTAAATATTAAACCAGATAATATAGATAATATTCCTTATCAATCAACAAGGATAGAGATATATAAGAAATATGCAGAACAACTAGTTAATGAAGGTAAAGCATATTATTGTTTCTGTACTCAAGAAACTTTAGCTGAAATGAGAAAAATACAAGAACAAAACAAACAAGCACCTAGGTATGACCGAAGATGTTTAAAACTAACCCAAGAAGAAGTAGAAGAAAAATTAAAAGCAGGAACTCCACATGTAATTAGAATGAAAATTACTGAAGGAAAAACTAAATTTAAAGATCTAATTAGAGGAGAAGTAGAATTTGATCATAAAGAAATTGATGATCAAGTATTATTAAAATCTGATGGTTTTCCAACATATCATTTAGCTAATGTAATTGATGATCATGAAATGGAAATAACCCATGTAATTAGAGCAGAAGAATGGCTTCCATCAACACCTAAACATATCTTACTTTACCAAATGTTTAATTGGGATTTACCAGAATTTGCTCATGTCCCATTAATCCTGGCTCCCGATAAATCTAAATTATCTAAACGCGATGGAGCAACTGGGGTTTTAGAATTTAAAAAACTTGGTTATCTACCAGAAGCTCTCCTAAACTATATAGCCCTCCTAGGATGGAATCCTGGAAATGAAGAAGAAATATTTACTTTAGAAAAACTAGAAAATGAATTTTCTTTAGATAAAGTACATAAAGCAGGAGCTGTGTTTGATATAGAGAAGCTAGACTGGATGAATGGTTTATATATCAGAGAATTAAGCTTAGAAAACTTTACAGAAAGGTGCATGCCATACCTAATAGATGCTAAACTCATTGATTCAGAAAGTTATGATGAAAAATATGTTCAATCTGTAGTAGCATTAGAACAAGAAAGAATTAAAAAACTTTCTGAAATTCCAGAAGTTACACAATATTTCTTTAAAGAAATATTATATGATAAAGAACTATTAAAATGGAGAAAATCTGATTTAGAAACAGCTAAGTCTAGATTAGAGTTTATATATGAGGAGTTAAATAAGATTCCTAAAGAAAATTGGACTCGTGGTTCTTTAGAACAACTATTAATAGAAACCATAAAAGCTAAAAATTTAGGAACAGGGGATACACTCTGGCCAATGCGCGTAGCATTAACAGGCCAACAAAACTCTCCTGGACCTTTTGAAGTAGCTGAAGTACTTGGAAAAGAAAAAGCTCTGGAAAGAATTAAAAAAGCAATTGAGATATTATGAAAATAAAAAAGCCACTCAAAAAAAAGAGTGGCTTTTTAAAACTTTTAAATTTTTAAAAGTTTTTTGATTTCTAAAAAATTACTTTGAATTTCTGTATCAGCCCCGCGTGGTGCAGGTCTAATTTCTAACGCCAGTCTGTTATTAATAACTCTAAACCTGCTCCACCACCAAACTGATCGTAAAAATAAATCAAAATCAATTTTATCAATATTTTTAAACTCAACAGGATAATTAATTATCTCTAAATCTGCATTCCCTTGTCGGTTCATAAAAACCTTGAGACCTGCCATCCCTTCGCAATAGTCTTTGAAAGATTCGGGTGGCGGGCCAAAACGATTGGTCTCAAAATCAGCTTTTGAGTATTTAATATAGTTTTTCCAAATTCTAGAAACTGATCCTGAAGGCCATTGTTTTTTAATATAAAATTTATTTAATAATTTTATAAATTCTATACCTTCGTCGATAGAACAGAGATCAATTGTATATTGAACAGCAGCTATATGCCCCAATACTTTAAGCACCGAGCCATCAAGTTCTAACCATATCTCATCTCTTTTGTCTGGCATAATAAGAGTTTTAATAGATCTCTGACCGTCATATGGCTCATAAAGTGCAAAAGCACCAATTTCTTTAGCAAAAGAATATATTTGATTAAGAATGGTCTTAGTGTTTATAAATAACAATTCATAATTATTTATATTTTCAACTGCTGTTCTTAATTCAATATTATTCCAGCCAAGTTCATAAACCAGATTATATTTATAATCCACGAAATTACTCTTAAACCCTTTATACTCAATCTGCACAATAATCCCGTTTTTAGATTCAACCAACTTCCAGTCGTTAGAACCAATTAAGCTAATAAAAATTTGTTGAGACATTTTTAAAGTTATTGGTTTTCTTTCCTTATCAATAAACAAGGTTTCAATTTCAATCCCAATGCCTCTTTTTGTTGATTCACACCCAGAAGCATTCCTAAAATAATCAATTATTCTTTGCATTTTTATTTTCCTTGAATAAAGTAAATATTTCTTGTGAATTTAGTTTTTTGGTTTTATAACAAACCAAATTAGTGTAACCTCCAATAAATATTGGATAAAACTTTTCTTTTGTTCCTCCTGTAGTTAATTTAAATTCTTGTAATTTAATATTTTTTTGTTTTTTCTTTAATGAACCATAAACTTGATATACCTCCTTTCTTTTCATTTGTTTTATAAAAGAACTTTTTTCTCTTTTTTTATAATTATCTAAAAAATTTAATAAAATATTTTCTAATTCCTTTTTTATCTTTTTTGAATTCTTTGGACCACACTCTATCTCTAGGCCACAATTAAAAAATTCACTTAATGGGCCCTCTAATTCTTTATCAAAACTTGGCCAATAAACTATTTTTTTAATATTTAACAAAGCAGCCAGTTTAAAATTTTCTTTTGTTGGTTTTGTTATTATAATAAAAACACCTGTTTTTTTAGTTGATCCGTGAATATCTATTACATATTTATATTCCTTAGATAAAGATAGAATTTCTGCGGCTCTTCTAGATTCATATATCTCTGAGGATATTTCTCCTGGTGCACTTCTATTTAAATCCTTTTGGTATTCTCTTTTTTTCAAAAATAAAGCTTTTGGGTTACCAATAATCCAATCAAATCTATTATTTTTGTCTATTTTAGCCAAAATCTCTGGCCCTAATGGCTCATCTCCGTGAATTGCGCCAATTAATAAAATGTCTTTTTTCATATTATTTAGTTTAATTATTAAACACTTTGGGGTGAATGACCGGACTTGAACCGGCAACCGTCTCGGCCACGACGAGATGCTCTACCAATTGAGCTACACCCACCAAAATAAAAAACACCAATGCAAACAAAAAATCCCTTGGGTTAAAAGAGACTACATTGGTGTATATTTAGAAATTTAACGCAAAATCCAGCTCTTTTAACCTAAGAGATGGATATGATGTACTAAATTTGTATTTAAATTTTTCATACTGAGACCAGTATATCATAGATAGGAATAATGTCAATGTGGATAAATGCAAAAAGGATCTATGGTACAATATATTTAAGAAATATGAATAATCTAAGAAAAAATCTGACATTTATCAGCCGGTTAGTTTTAACTGTGTTTTTATTTAGTTTGTTGGTTGTACCAATGAATATACAGGCTGAAACTGTATATAATGGAGGAGATAATGAAGGGATTAAAAGTTTATCAGAACAAATCAAAGCAAAACAGGATAAAATTAAAGAATTATCAGATAAAATAGGGGAATATGACAAATCTATTAAAAACTATCGTAGTCAAGCCGTAACTCTATCAAGCCAAGTTAACTATTTAGGGGCTAGGATAGTTAAAACAGAAGCTGAGATAGAATTAACTGAAAGTCAAATTTCAGAAAACTCTTTACAGATTCAAGATACAGAGAATAAGATAAGACAGAATGAAACTAACACAAATAACAAAAAGAAGGTTTTAAGGGAATTCATCCAGCAAATGTATCAGAAAGACCAAACTTCTGAGTTGGAAATAATATTAGGTCATGATTCTGTATCTGATTACTATAATGAAATGAGAGCTTTAAGTATTCTACAAAACAAAATGAATGATGGTTTAAAAGAATTAAAAGAATTAAAGATAGAATTAAATAAATCAATGGCTGAATTAGAAGCCAAAAAAGCTTCTTTAAAAAACTTAAAAGATAAACTAGAAAAAAATAGAGAAAGTTTAGATGAACAGATAATAACAAAACAAAACATATTATCACAAACAAGAAATTCAGAAGTTCGTTTTCAATCTCTTTTATCTTCTGTAAAATCTGAACAAGCTAATATTAATTTTGAAATTGCTAATTTGGAAAAAGTAATCAGAGAAAGATTAGCAAAAGAAGGCGCTGGCAAGCTAGAAGCTTTGGGTGATGCAACATTTAACTGGCCTGTACCAAATAGGGGAATAACAGCATATTTTCATGATCCTACTTATCCTTTTAGATATATATTCGAACATCCAGCAATTGATTTACGTTCAAAACAAAACTCTCCATTAAGAGCCTCTGCATCAGGATATGTTGGAAGAGTTAAATTAAATTCATCCTCAAGTTATGGATATATCATGATAATCCATGCAGATGGTTTTTCAACCGTTTATGGTCATGTAACTAAATCATATGTAAAGGAAGACCAATTTGTAACTCAAGGAGAGTTAATAGGGCAGACAGGTGGTATGCCAGGCACAGCTGGTGCAGGAAGATTATCAACAGGACCACATTTGCACTTTGAAATACGTAAAAACGGAATTCCTGTTAATCCTTTAAATTATTTACCATAAAAATATGCCTGACTTTATATTTAGTATTAGAGATGTAAGTATTTTTGACCCATGCTCAGTTACTCATTTTGCTTGGTGGATAATTTTTGGTGTCTTAATATTTCGTTTAAGTACCAAACACCCAAAACTTAAGCAAGCAAAATTCTTTTTAAGTATTGGTTTTTTAACTGTTATTGGTTGGGAAATATTTGAAATTATTAATCGTCAATTCAATAATTTTATCCAAACTGCTCTACCTAATACCCCTATCACAGACGTTTGGAAACTCATCAGTGGACATGAAACATGGTTTAATGTTTTAAGTGATATTGTGTTTGGCATGTCAGGGATTATGGTTGTAAATTACTACATCCAAAAAGGGAAAATAAAAATAGAAGAGCTGTCTTTTAAGAAGTCTCTCCAAAATAATAAAAGATTCTATTATACAACAAGTATAGTAACAATATTTCTAATATATATTATAGTTTTTTAAACAATTATGACTCACGAAGAAAAAATAGAAAAGATGTGTACTCGCTTAGGCGAGATTTTTAACTTAAAAGGATTTACTTTTAAAACAATGAGAAGGCATGTAGACAGTGAAGGTAAAGGAGTATTAAATCTAAAAAAATCATACACACTTGCCCATACAAACCTAAAAACTAAAAGCATAACAATAGACATATATACACCGAGACACAGAAAACCCAAAGCTATTAAATCAATTTTAAATATATTAGCTCATGAAATAACTCACCATCAAAAATTACCATATAGACAATTTCATAGAGGTAAGTGGATTATACGTCAACACTATCCAGCTTTCTATAACCAAGTTAATAAAAATATAAAAAAGATACAAAAAGATAAAATATTAAATGAATTAATATGATAATATATTCAGTATTATTAATAATAATCAAAATATCCTTTGCAATTGTAATATCATACATTCTTCTTTTTTTCGTACTCTCTAGAATTCTTATTCCACACTTCAATAAAAGAATATCTATACCTAAAAAAATACCTACAAGTATGCAAAAAGTTATTAATGATTTAAAAAAACAATCAAAAAATAAAAAGGAATTTTTAGAAAAATCATATGATTATTTAAGTAAAAAATATTTTGGGAAAAATAGAGAAATGTTTAAAGATTTAACATGCTTTTATCAAAATATAGATAGTGTTTGGTCTAAAAAAGGTTTTATGCCTTGTAATATACAAAATCAGATATTAATAATATTTTTAATTAAGAGTGGTTTCTTTAAAAAACAAGATATTAGAAAAATCCATATTTTTTATCAATGGAGCGTTCATCAATATTTAGAAGTGAAAATTAATAATAAATGGATACATGTAGATATATGGAAAGCAGGATATTATGGAGTCAAAATAGGGGAGAGACCAAAAGGGATGAAACAAAAAAAGAAGAGCTAAAAGCTCTTTTTTGGTTTTAATTAATATATTTTATTCAAATAATTCTGTTGATATTTTTCAACTCAATCTTCGAAACAAGTTCATGTCTACATATTTTTGTTATATTAGGTAAAACTCCACAAATTTGTTTAAAATAAACTAATTTTAGATCATTATAATTATTATATGGAAAATGTTTTTTTATCATTCTTTCCACACTACGTACAGTTAAATTATTATTTTTTGAATCTTTTCTGGCTCGATAGGGGATAAAAAGATAACCTTCATTAGTTTTCGAATTATTAATAAAATTTTCTATCTGTTTATTTAAAATTCTATCCAAAATATAAAAATTATTATCAATCACTATCTGACTACTTTTAAAATTTTGTTTTTTAATTTTAACTAATTCTGAGATTCTCATCCCAGTTTTTATTATTAATTGCAAGATAATAAAGTTTCTTTTAGAAGATAGATCTTTTTTACTACCTATAAAGTTTAAAATTACATCAAGACTTTTTATGTTGATTTCTTTTCTATTTTGTTTTTTTATTTTTATTTGTTTTATGTCATTATAATCAAAAGTTAAGGTTATTTTATGGTTTTTAGCTAAAAAATTAAAATATTTTTTTAAACAACTCACATTAACATTAATGGAATTACCAGATTTATCTCGTGTACGTAAAAAATCAATATAAAAATTAATATTATTTAGTGTTAAATCATACAAACTAACCTTGTTTTCTTCTAAAAAGCCAGAAAAATCAGACAACCCATACCCATAAGATTGTATGGTACTCATATTATATTTCTTATTTTTCAAAAAAGATAAAAATTCTCTCTGATAGGGAAGTATGTTGTTTTCAAGCCAATTTAATTTACTTTTTATTTTTTTGTCCATATTTAAAGATTAAATTCAATTAGGTAGTCATCCTTAGGAATGATGAGTAAATCAATCCCATTCATCATATTAAAATTGTACAATAATTTATATAAAGAAACAGTCCCAACCTCTACATAAATATCTTTTTCTCCTTTCTTATAAACTAACAAATCTGCATTTCCATAATTCAATCTAGGTTCGTTTTCAACTTTATAATCTTGATTTTTAAAATATTCACTAACCATTTCCATCGTGCCACTATGCCAAACACCACCATGTTTTTTGCCTTTATGTTTTTTAATTACACTTAGATTTAAATCCCCCCATAATTGTTTAGATTTAATTTCTTTAGCTTTTATTTTTCCAGAGAGAATAAGTATCGCAATTTCTCTACGGATACAATCAGGACAGGTAATAGGTAAGTCTTTTACTGGATAAGGAGATATTTCTATATTCTTTTTTAACCACTCTTTTTCTTTATAAATTGCTTTTTCGACCTCGTCCCAGGGTAAACATTTATTTTTTTTCATATTTTTAATTAATTATTTTTCATTCTATTGCCACTATGATATTTTTTGTGTATATCTCGTAATCTTTTATTAGTAATATGGGTATATATTTGTGTAGTTAGTATATTACTATGTCCCAAAAATTCCTGAATAGTTCTCAGGTCAACACCTTGTACCAAAAGATCTGTGGCGTATGAATGGCGCAAAGTATGAGGAGTTGTTTCAATAGAAAGTCCTGCTAATTTTGCATATTTTTTAACTATTTTTTCAATTGACCTAATTGAAAGACGCATGGATTCAGGATTTCTATCAGAATAGCGAATAAATAAAGATTTATCTACATCATCACTACGAGTTTCTAGATATTTTTTAAGCCAGCCTAGTGCACGTTCTGAAAAATAAACAGTACGAGGCCTGTCTCCTTTACCAATAATTGTCATTTCTAAATCAATCATGCTATTTTTTAAACTATTAAATTGATCTCTATTTAAAGAAACTAATTCAGCTACACGTAAACCAGTTGAAAATAAAACCTCCAAAATGGCTCTGTCACGCAAACCAATTTTAGTATTCACATCTGGTTGCAATAATAATCTTTCTATTTCCTCTAACTTTAAAAAATTAGGAACTTTTTCTTTCCTCATCCTTGGTAATTTAATTTTTGAAGAGGGAAGTGAAACAATATCTCTATCAGCAAAAAAATCTAAAAATGATCTCAATGCTATCAAGTAGTAACTCTGAGTGGACTTTTTTAGATACTTACCTGTCCTGGGATCCTTAAAACGCGAAAGATATAACTTATAGCCCCAAACATGCTCGGAAGTGAGGTCTGAGGGACATAGAGAAGTATTGTTGTTAATTTCTAACCAATTAAAAAATTTATTTAAAAATCTATGATAATTCTTTTGTGAATTATTTGATAAACTTTTCTCAATATCAAGATAATCCAAAAAATCGTTTAGATGCTCAGAAAATGGCTTATTTGCTTTAGACATATGTTGTAAGTACAATTAACCTATATTACGCGAACTTAATGTATATTAAATTAAAGCCTCAAAACACCAAACTACTTCATTTTCATTCCTTTATACCTTCTCACTAAAAACATCCATTTTATCCACACTCTTATTTAAATTATATCACATTAAATAAAATTGATAAAATATTTAATTATAAGTTTATTTAATTTTATATAAATAAACAATTGCTTTCTTATATCCTGAGTCCTTCTTCTCCACTTCCCAACCATCTATGCGCCAAGTGTTTACAATTACTCTAGTGCCTGGCTTTAATTCTTTTTCTAATTTAGCTTTTAATTTAGGATAAATTCTTTTCATAAGAAAAACAAACACAACATCAGCGTCACTTAAATCTTTTTTAAATAGATCTCCAAAACATACCTTACCCCTTACTCTTAATTTACTAACAATATATGGAAGCAATGAAAGTTCTATACCAAAAACATTACACTTTGGTTCAAACTTTTTAGCAGCAGCTAAAAGCCTACCATCTCCACAACCTAAATCATATACATTATCTCCTGGTTGTATGTTTGCGAACTTAACCATCCTGTTTACATCCTTTTTTCTAGAAGGTAGCCATGGAGCAGCAGAAAAACCAGCATAAGCTGCTGTACCAACGAATATAACTAAAATTATATATATTATTAGTTCAAACATATAGTTATTTATAGAAAATCTTATCCTCTAGCCTTAAATCCACATATTGGCGAGGTTTTTCCTCTTTAAACTTTTCGTTTACGAGGCTTTTTAGATTATTTAGTATGCTTGTCACGTTATTATCTGTACTGGCTAATATATACCAGCCTTGATTTGTATAAATTCTGACTTCCCTGCCTTCTAAATCTGAAATTATATATTTCTCTAAACCCAAATCAAAAGATTTTTTTTTAAATTCCTGATTAAATTCTTTAATAAAATTAACAAAAAACTGATTAACGAGTGTTTCACCAACAACAACTTTAGTTGTTGTACTTAAACTTACTGTTGGTAATTCCCATTCTAGTTGAGATAAATTAATTTGAGTTTCAACTATCCCCTGGTTGTTTATTAAAAAATATTCCTGAGCTTCTTGCCAAAGCATTGCTGGAATCTCAGGGGCTATATCTATTTCTAGTTTATTAGGAAAGACTTTATTTATCTCTAATTTTTCTAGTTTTACACGTTCGTTTGTATATTCTTTTAACTTATCTTTATTTAAAAACAAAAAGTTATTATGATCCTCTAAATATCCCTTTATATTCCTTTCGGTCTCATCAATTAACTCACTATTTAATGTTCCACTAATAGAGATCTTTTTAATCTTAAAAAAAGAAGATTTAAAAACAATAAATATTATTACAATTATTAGAAGTAAGATTAAAATAAGCCGAAAAATCTTTTTGGCTTTTTTGTTTTTTGGTTTCTTTACAACTTTATGGGCTACACCAAAATGTTGCAAATGATTGCTATAATCTCGTTTTCTCATTATCTTTTGTATAAATATTTAATCCAGATATTTTTAAATAAAGATAGTGTTAAGGTTGATAAAATAAAACCAGCCGTAGGAACTAAAGCGTTTAACCAGGGGCTTCTATCATCTATTATATGTAAAAATAAAACAACTAATAGATAAGTAAGAAAAGCTACTAAAATACGCCTAATATAGCTTGTTTCCCAAGCTTTATCTGCTTCTACTCGTCTATTACGTTCTTTTATCTTTTCAATTTCATTATTAATTTCTTGTGCCATATATTAAATTTTAACATAAATTTAAATAAATGAAAAAGTGGATTCCGTTTTATGTTTATTAACGAAATCCACATTATTTATTTCCTACTAATTTAAATGTCTCAACAACTGAGTTCAATATTTCCTTTGCTTTGTTTTTTGTCATACTTTTTACCACAAGATTCGTAATAGCATCGTTTGTGGTTAAATAGAACTTTATTTCATTACTTATACTATCACCATCTTGGTGATAATTAATAAAGAAAAAAGCTCTACCTTTGATTTCCTTTTCTCGAAAAACTTCAATTATTTTTTTGGCCAATAACACAAAAATTCTTCCTGGCTTTTTTATAGAAAATTTTGGTCTAAAAAAACCTTCGGCGTAGAAAATTATTTCCCCGCTAGTTCTTTGGAGACAAATAAATTTTCCGGAAATCTCTTTCCGAATCTGTTCAAGAACAATAAATGAAGAACTATCATATTCTACTAACCAGTCCGTTTTATTTTGAACATTAATAGAATCAATAATTTCTTTCATGTATTCTAAAACATTGAAATATTGTTCCTCCTGCCCTTCCCAAGATTCAACTAAATAATTCTTATATGCATATTTAGCTGTATCTTTCTTGACTAACTGTCTATGTGCATTAATTCGTAAATCAACATCCTGTCCAATAATCAAACAAGGAATTATGATAAACAAAAAAACAATAAACAAAATTGTTTTTTTCATTTCTACCCCCTCTGATTTGGTTTTTATTTAATTTTACTATTTCTCAATTATATCTTTACCTACAAACTTTTGTAAAACTTCAGGAACTTTAACACTACCATCTTCTTGTTGAAATTGTTCCAAAATAGCTGGAACAATACGACTTGTAGCAAGCCCTGAAGCATTTAACATATGTACAAATTCATTCTTTCCTTTTTCTTCGTTCTTAAACCGTATATTACCTCTTCTTGACTGATAATCCAAAGCATTAGATATTGAAGAAACCTCTTTATATACTTCCATACTAGGAATCCATACTTCAACATCAATAGTCTTAGCCATAGCTGCTGAAGCGTCTCCAGCGGCCAATAAAGAGCTTTGGTAATGTAATCCTAACCCTTCAACCAACTTTTCTGCATTCTTTTGTAATTCATCAAAGAATTTCCAAGATTCTTCTGGTTTACAGAATATGAACATCTCTATCTTGTTAAACTGGTGTCCCCTAATCATTCCTCTTTCTTCTGTACGATAAGAACCTTTTTCTCTTCTAAAACAAGATGAATATGAAAAATATTTCTTTGGCAATTCTTTACCATCTAATATCTCATCTCTATGATAGTTCCCCATCATCATTTCAGAAGTTGCATTTAAACACAACTTATCTTCTGTCCAAAATAGATCATCTCTAAACTTAGGTAAATGACCTGAAGCATAAGCTGATGTTTCATTTAATAGATATGGAGGGATAACAAAGCTATATCCGTTATTTCTATGAAATTCTATAAAATAGTTAAGGAGAGCCCATTCTAAAATAGCTCCTGTTCCTGTATAACACCAAAAACCTGAACCAGACATTTTAGCTGCTCTTTCATAATCTATTAAACCTAAACTAGTAGCTAGTTCTACATGATCCTTAGGTTTAAAACCAAAATTTGGTTTATCTCCAATAGTTTTAATTACTTCATTATTTTCCTTTCCTCCTTCTTTTACATCTTCTGCTGGGATATTAGGAATTTCAGCCAATTTTTCATTTAAAGACTTTTCTATCTTTTTTAATTCCTCATCTAATTTTTTAATATCCTCCCCCACTTGTTTCATCTTTTCAATAATTTCTGGATCTGGTTTAGTCTTAGAATATTTATTTCTTTCAGATTTTAATTCTTCTACTTTTTGAATTAATTCTTTTCTCTGATCATCTAACTTCAGAACTGAATCCAAATCTAAATCCTTAGCTTCCATTCTTTTTAGAAGAGCTTTTGTAATTTCCTTCTTGTTTTCTCGTATTTTATTTATATCTAACATATATTTAAGTTTATTTAATATATTCTTTTTTACTAATCCTTCTTCTTCTAGTTAACCAATAAATTCCTAATATGACTACAATTAATGGCACACCAATCATATTAAAATATTTAATCCTATTTCTTTGGCTTACACTAGAAAAAAGTAAAGGACTGTTTGTTAAATTTTTA